>MDTD01146107.1_pt1 | contig 21284 bp, 16 predicted proteins | sample 811221 | NCBI WGS metagenome assembly MDTD01 (sample SAMN05326646, study PRJNA326480) | marine metagenome | isolation source: seawater | place: Pacific Ocean: South West | collected 2011
AACTTTGTGAAAGGTGTGTATTCTACGGACTTTATTGAAGAAGAAAAACCTCAGGACCATGTGAGTCAAGAAAGAGATATTTTAAATATTTTCAAAAAATTAGCCATTGTTGAGGCAAGAAAGATAGGGCTTTAAATGAGATATTATTTGATAGATCAGGAAAAAGATGAGCTTGTCATTGACCTTCAGCTCGTTAAAAAACATGATAATAATCTATTTGAGTTTCAGCTTTGTTTCTTAGAAAATAATGTGATAAAAAGTACACAGTTGGTATATACAAGGAAACTTGCTGGGCAATATTTTGTGAGCCTCAACCTTTCCTCTTGGGAAAAAGTATCGCCTCAGGTCTTTCCAAGAATTTTTTTGGATAGAGGTAAAGTTTATGATTTGTATAGAGGTTTCAAACCAAGTGGCTTGGGTGAGGTTGATGAGGGCGAATTAGTTACCCATATGCCAGGAAAGGTTGTTAAAATTGAAGTTGGAAAGGGTCAGGAAGTAAAAAAGGGTCAAACTCTCATCGTTTTGGAGGCGATGAAGATGGAAAATGAAATAAAGAGTGGCATTGATGGGATTGTAAAGAGTGTGCATGTTCAGGAAGGACAAGTTTTAGATGAAGGCATTTTAATGATGGAAGTAGAAAGGGATTAATTTATGAATAGTTATAATAATCAGCCGAATTTTGAGGCTGACCTCGCAAAGTTTTTTAATGAATTTAAAAATAATTTTAAATTCATAGGAACAGGGTTAATTATCTTATTCCTCTTGGTTTTGGGTTCCACATCATTCTACACTGTTGAACCTGAAGAGGAGGCAGTTATCATAAGGCTAGGAAAATATGAGGGGACCTATCCGCCAGGTCTTCATTTCAAAATCCCTTTGGGTGTTGATAGGGTCATAAAGGTAAAAACCAAAAAAATTCATCAAATATCTTTTGGCTTTGTTCCACAAACAAGTGGGCGTCGTTTAAGGTTTCGGTCGGATGCTTTTGATGATGAGTCCCTAATGTTAACAGGGGATTTAAACGTTGCAGACGTGGAATGGGTTGTTCAATTTCAAATTTCCGACCCTTTTAAGTTTCTCTTTCAAACAGCTTCCCCTGAGAAGAACATAAAAGATGTTTCCGAATCCATAATGAGGAGAGTCATTGGAGACAGGCTTGTAACGGAAGTCCTTACTACCGGAAGAGTTGAAATTGCTGCTGAAGTTCAGGAGCTTATGCAAGATCTTTTAAACAAGTACGATATGGGAGTTCAAATATTTACGGTTCAGCTACAAAACGTTAACCCACCTGAAATTGTCAAAGCGTCATTTAATGAAGTGAATGAGGCCAAACAGGAGCAGGAAAAAGTTATAAACCAAGCTGAAGAAGCTTATAACAAGGTTATTCCTGAAGCAAGAGGTAAAGCTGAGAAACAAATTTCAGAAGCAGAGGGGTTTGCTGAAGCTACTGTGAATAGAGCAAAGGGTGATGCGAAAAAGTTTACATCAGTTCTTTTGGAATACAAAAGAGCTCCTGCTGTAACCAGAAAAAGAATGTATCTTGAAACTATGGAAGAAGTCCTTTCTAAACTTGATGATCTGACTATTATTGATTCAAAAGTAAAAGGCGTCTTGCCTATCTTTCAAAAAACAAATGAGTCAATTATTTTAAATAAGGATAAGTCATGAAACAAAAGAGCTTAATTGCTTTAGTTATAATTCTTGTAGTGGGTGGTGTTTTTCTTAAGGAGTCTGTCTATGTTTTAAACCCTGGACAGCAGGCAGTAGTGACTCAGTTCGGAAAGCCTATTGGCAAGCCAAAAACGGAAGCTGGGCTAGGATTTAAGACACCTTTTGTTCAAAAAGTTCGATACGTAGATAAAAGGATATTAAATTGGGATGGAATACCTAAGCAGGTTACAACCAAAGATAAGAAGTTTATTAAGGTTGATACTACAGCTCGTTGGAGAGTCACGAATGCATTAACTTTTTTACAAACAGTTCAGGGTGAAAGAGGTGCTCAGTTTAAAATCGGTGCGATATTGGACTCAGCTACTAAAAACGTTATTTCAAGGCATAACCTTGTTGAAGCTGTTAGGAACTCAAACTTAATTGAGAATAAAATAAAGGAAAAAAAGAAAGAGATCTCAGAGAAGAGAGCTAAAGGTGAGACATTTATTGAAGATGAGTTAAGTGGAGAAGTTGAAAGAATTGATGTTGGAAGAGAACAGCTGAGTTTGTTGATTGCAAAGGACGCAAGTACTGGCTTATTGAAGTTCGGGATAGAGCTGATTGATGTTCAACTAAAAAGAATCTCTTATGACAAATCTGTTGAGAAAAAAGTGTATGAGAGGATGATTTCAGAAAGAAAAAAGATTGCAGAAAAAATAAGGTCTATTGGTCAAGGTGAAAAAGCTAAAATTGAGGGACGCTTGACGAAGGACCTTCAAAAGATAGAGTCTGAAGCTTATAGGAAGGCGCAAGAGATAAGGGGTGTTGCTGAGGCAAAGTCAATCGCTATTTATGCCAAGTCTTTAAAGTCAGGGTCGGACTTTTATGAGTTTATGCGTTCTATGGAAGCTTATAAAAATACTTTTTCTAATAAGTCTAAGTTCTTGTTATCTTCAGAGTCTAAATTTTTAAAATTTCTTAAAAATGGTAGCCTTACAGAATAAAATTAAAAAGTTCTTTTAATTTTAAAAGAACTTTTTAATTACCTCAGATGCAGCCATCTGAGGTGTTTTCAGTTCTTTTGTCACCATTTCTTCTAATTTGGGGATAAGTCCGGTAAGCTCTGGGTGGTTCTTTAGTTTCGTTTCGATAGAGTCTCTTATAAGTGACCACATCCAGTCAGTAGATTGTTGAGCTCTTCTTTTTTGAAAAAAGCCTCCGCTTTTAGATGTTTGTTGAAATTCACAAATCATATTCCAGACTTTGTCGATATTTTTAGATTCAATAGCTGAGCATGAAATAACCTGCTGTTTCCAAAATGAGTGGGACACTAGTAACTTTAAAGCGCTTTCATACTGAGACTTAGTTTTTTGAGCCACATTTATTGTATCTCCGTCAGCTTTATTTATAATAAGGGCGTCCGCGAGCTCTACAATTCCTTTTTTTATACCTTGAAGTTCATCACCAGCATTAGGTAATAGCATTACTAAGAAAAAATCAACCATGTTTGATACAGTTACCTCATTCTGGCCTACGCCGACAGTCTCTACGATTATGACATCAAACCCTGCTGCTTCACATAGCAATATAGTTTCACGGGACTTTTGGGTGACTCCACCTGAGGCGCCAGAGGAAGGAGAAGGTCTAATAAATACATCATCTTCTCTTGATAGTTTTTCCATTCTTGTTTTGTCTCCTAGAATACTTCCTCCAGTGACTGGGGAGCTAGGATCGATTGTCAGAACGGCGATTCTTTTTTTTTGCTTTAAAATATGTAAACCGGCAGATTCAATAAAAGTGGATTTTCCAACGCCTGGGCTTCCTGATATCCCTATGCGTATAGATTTACCAGTATGGGGAAGAATGTGGTCAATTAACTTTTGTGCTTCAATTTTGTGTGAAGGTTTCTTGCTCTCAATAAGTGTAATAGCTTTTGCCAGAGAGACTCTATTTCCTTTAAGGAGTTCTTCAATGTTGATTTTATTTTTCATATTTAATCTATTTATCTAAAAAGTTTTTAATTGCTTGAAGGACTTCTTTTGCTGCTTTAGGTATTGGGGTTCCAGGTCCAAAAATCCCTTTAACACCCATTTTGTAGAGTAAGTCATAATCAGTTTTAGGAATAACTCCTCCAGCAATGACTATAATTTCTTCGGCTTTTTGCTTTTTTAGCTCTTGAATGAGCTGAGGTATAAGAGTTTTATGTCCGGCTGCTTGGGATGAGACTCCAACTACATGGACATCATTTTCTATTGCTTGTTTAGCCACCTCTTCTGGTGTGGAAAAAAGAGGAGCTATATCAATATCGAATCCGACATCTGCAAACGCTGTTGCGATGACTTTTGCTCCTCTATCATGACCATCCTGTCCCATTTTTGCGACAATCATTCTAGGCCTTCGACCATAGCTCTTTTCAAATTCTTCAATGTCTTCTTTTATTTTAAGCCATTCTTTATCATTTTCGTACAAGCTTCCATATACTCCTGTTATAGTTTGGTTGTTTGAGTTATAGCGGCCCCAAACTTTTTCTAGGGCAAAAGTAATCTCTCCAACGGAGCATCTTACTTGGGCAGCTTTTATGGCAAGATCTAGCGCATTACCCTTTCCAGTTTCAGCATAGGCCGTTAGATTTTCAAGGGCTTCGTTGACTAGCTTTTCGTCTCTTTGATTTCGTAACTTTGAAAGCTTTTCTAACTGAGAATTCCTGACTTTTTCGTTGTCAACTTCGAGAATATCTATATCTTCTTCTATTTCAACTTTAAATTTATTTACTCCTACTATAACTTCCTCTCCCCTATCAATGAGAGCTTGCTTTTTTGCTGCCGCTTCTTCTATTTTTAATTTTGGTACGCCAGACTCTACCGCTTTTATCATTCCACCTTGTTCTTCAATTTCCTCAATGAGGGCCCAAGCTTTTTCAGCAATTTCTTTTGTGAGGCTCTCCATCATGTATGAGCCTCCCCATGGGTCTACTACCTTTGTTATTTTTGTTTCTTCCTGAAGAATAATTTGGGTATTTCTTGCAATTCTTGCTGAAAACTCTGTTGGCAACGCTACAGCCTCATCTAAAGCATTTGTATGGAGTGATTGTGTTCCTCCAAAGATGGCTGACATTGCTTCTATGGTGGTTCTAATAACATTGTTATAAGGGTCTTGCTCTGTTAAGGACCAACCAGATGTTTGGCAATGAGTCCTTAACATTTTAGATTTTTCATTTTTTGGCTTAAAAGCCGTAACAATTTTATCCCAAAGAAATCTAGCTGCCCGAAGTTTTGCGATTTCCATATAGAAGTTCATTCCGATGCCAAAGAAAAAAGATAGGCGTGGAGCAAATTTATCAATATCCAGTCCTTCATTTACTGCTGTTTTGATATACTCTTTTCCGTTGGCAAGGGTATAAGCGAGTTCAAGTGCTGCATCAGCACCTGCCTCTTGTATATGATATCCTGAAATTGAAATAGAGTTATATTTGGGCATATGTTGGCTAGTATAAGAAATGATATCTGCAATGATTTTCATAGAGGGACGTGGGGGGAAAATATACGTGTTTCTTACCATGAACTCTTTTAAGATATCATTCTGTATCGTTCCAGATAACTTTTCTTTGTTTACACCTTGTTCTTCTGCAGCAACGATATAATTGGCAAGAATTGGTAAAACGGCTCCATTCATTGTCATTGAAACTGAAATTTTATCTAGCGGTATTTGGTCAAAAAGGACTTTCATATCCTCAACACTATCAATGGCCACACCGGCTTTACCTACATCTCCTTGAACTCTTGGGTGATCAGAGTCATAACCTCTATGGGTTGCAAGATCGAAGGCGACAGAAATGCCTTGACCTCCTGCTGAGAGGCTTTTTCTATAAAATGCGTTCGATTCTTCAGCAGTTGAAAACCCTGCATATTGACGAATAGTCCAAGGCCTACCTGCATACATTGTTGCCCTTGGGCCTCTTTTATAGGGCGAAAAGCCAGGTAGAACATCAAGATCATCAATTTCTTTTAAGTCTTCCTCTGTGTATAAGGGCTTTATTCTTATATCTTCAGGGCTAGTCCAAATGAGCTCATCTACAGGCTTCCCTTTCCTTTCTTGCTGCGCTTTTTCATTCCACTTTGAAATTTTTTCTTTGAGTGATTGATTTGTAGGTCTTGCCATTTTTTCCTTCTAAGAGACTTTAACTATTAGGATAGAGACAAAAACTACCAAAAAAGTTTTGATAAGACTATCAGAGGAGGCTTTTTAGTCTTTTAAATTAAAGCTTTGGAAATTCTTTCCAAATTGAAACATTCCACTCTTTTGTTAAAATTAAGATAGTTGATTAAATTGTTTTAGGGGTATTTTTATGACAAATAAGGGACCTAAGCAAGAAATCCCAAAGTTAATTGAGGAAGCTAGTCTGCAAGGTCTCTTTTATGATCAATTGCAAATCATTAATGAAAGCATTTCTAGACCTCTTCCCGTGGAAGCAATCCACTACTCAAGCTTAGTTTTTTCAAAGTTTAAAGACTCAAAGGCTTATTTTGAGGAGATTGAAGGGAAATATAAAGAGAAAGTTTTAGGGATTCAACTTTTAGAGGCAACAAATCTTTCTAAGTCTGAGCAAAAGTCCAAGCTTATGGATGTTGGAGAGACTTCAATGCTTCTGTGTGGCATGTTCAAAGACTCTTTAAACAAAAAGCTAAATGATCCAAAGTACTATAGTGAGCTTGGAATGATGGCCTATAAAAGGTTAAACCATATTGTTCCGAGAGCTTATGAGTTAAATTCATTTTATGGAATAATAGCTTCTTACTTTACTGTAATTACGACAATGATTAGTGCTATTGCAAAAAGTAATTTTGATGTAGAGAAGAGTACCTATATCTATAAACTAGATAATTTTGATGAAAAATATTTTCTTCAGTCAGAAGTCTTAAAAGCTAAGACGAAAAAAATTTCTTAATATCTTTATTCTCTCTGCCAACTACGACAATATTTAAACTTTTTGAAAGTATTTTTTTCAATTGAGTTAAAAAGGTTTCATAGGTTAAATTTTGTATAGACTGGTTATTTTTGTAAAAGAAATCCAATCCTCTGCCATGAAGAACAGGAATAGAATAAATATTGGCAAAGTCTTCGTTGGTTTGAATATTGATTAAGTTTTGGCCTTCTATCATAACTTTTATTTTTTGGAACTCTTTTTTAGGAATGCCTTTATTTTTCATTTTTTCTAATATTTCCATAATTGTATTAATCGCCTGAATACTCTTGTCGTGCCCACTAGCAAGGTAAATACCCCAGTAGCCACCTTCTAATGCTGTAAAGTGAACTGGTTGTATAGAATAACAAAGTCCTTTTTTATCTCTGACTTCTACAAATAATTTAGATGATTGACCTTGGAGGTAAGTGGTTAGCATCTTAAAAATAATTGTATCTTTTGAGCCAAGTTTTCCACTTGGTATTCCTAAAAAAATTTGTGTTTGTTCCCTATCAAAATTAATAAAAACTTTTTTCCCAAAAGACATTATTTGTTTCTTTGAAGATAAAGTCTTCTTATTCCTCTCATTTAATTTGGTACAGAAAGTTTCTATGGAATTATAAACAGTATTGAAAGGCAGGTTTCCACAGTAAGTGAAAAGGATTTCTTTGTTGTTGAGATTTGAATCGTGTAGGTCTTTTAATTTTTTTTTCGTGAGTGATTGGATTGATTTTTTACTTCCCAAAATATTTTTTTGATAAGGGTGATCGTTAAACAATATTTTATTTAAATTTAAAAAGCATTGTTGAACAGGATCTTTCTCTTGATTATCTAAAGCTCTTAAAATCATTTCTTTTTCATGATTAATTAATTTTAAAGGAAAGTTAGGCTTTAATAATGATCCAAAAAAATGATCAACGAGGTCTTTAAAGTCCTTAGTTTGGCCGTGGAGTGATAGTCCGTAGGCATTTTTTCCAGAAAAACTTGAAAAACTTGATGATTTGTTTTCGAATATTTCTCTGAGGTAGTCATCAGAAAAATTGTCGTATCCAGAAGTTAATAAACCACTGATCATATTGTAAATACCATTGTTTTTATCACTTTCTTCTGAAAGACCACCTTTAAGAAAAGCTTGAAGAACAAAAGTTGGGTTCATTTGGTTGTATCTATAAAGAAGTTTTATTCCTTTTTTAATTTCAATTAATTTAACAAGTGGATCAAAATTAGATTTTTGGACATTTTTTGTGAGGGCCTTATCACTTTTATAATTTAATTCTTTAAGCGTCCCTAAGCTTTTTTGGAACTTTTTTATCTTAATTTCTGCTTTGTCTAAATTTTCATTTTCTGGAATTTGAAGAGCGATATGTATTGGTCTTGAAAAGATATTTCTAAGGGCAACGTTCACTTCTTGAGTGTCAATTTTTTCAATAAGGTTTATGAACTTCGCTTCTGAGTAAATATCTCCATTCTGTGCGTAGCTGTGTCCGAAGCTAAAAGCATAGGACTCTAAAGTTTCTTTGTCATAAATTTTGGATGACAAATATTGATTTTTTATTTTTTGAACTTCTTTATCTTCAAATCCATTAATTAAGTTTTCTTTTATAATTTTGTACAAAGTCTTTTCAAGTTCATTAAAGTTTTTATAAGGGAAGCTAATTTTGATAAAATGCACTCCACCCTTTGCCATAAATAATGTGGATGAACTACTTGAGTTTGTGAGTGCGGACCCCATTACGAGGCCTTTAAAAAGCCTTGAAGACTCGCCATGCCCCAGGCAGTTTATAGCGAGATCCTCAGAAGCACTTTGACTACTCAAATAATCTGGAGCTTGAATGATAATACTAAGTTGTGCATTTTTCACATCTTTTTTATGAACCTGAATCTTAGGTTGTGAAAAAAGCTCAAACTTTGGAAATTTTGACTTATTACCTTTTGGAAATGAAAAACTTTCTATTAATTTTGGTATAGACTTATAATTTTTTAAGTTTCCAGCGATTATAAGCATAGAGTTTGAAATGTTATAATGCTTTTTTCTAAAATTTGCTAATTGGCTTTTTGAAAAGTTTTTTATGGTTTTAGCACCTCCTAAAATAGGATGATTATAGCCGTTCCTAAAAAACTTTCTTTGGAGTTCATGAAATGCAAATTGTCCAGGGTTATCAAGAGACCTTCTAAACTCCTCAAAGACAACTCCTCTTTCAGGGATAATTTCCTTTTTATCAAACTTGGGGTTTGAAACCATATCAAGAAGTATTTCAGTGCCTTTTTTCAAGTATTTGTTTGGAACGTTAATATAGTAGCAGGTGTAATCAAATGAGGTGAAAGCATTTATCTCTCCGCCTATAGATTCGATATCTTTTGCAATCTGTGATCCCGGCCTGTTTTCTGTTCCTTTAAAAAACATATGCTCCAGGAAGTGGGCTATTCCATAATCTTCTTTTTTTTCTAGTGCGCTTCCAGCTCTAAACCAGAATTGTATTGATGCGGCGCTTGAGCCAGGCCAGTTTACGAAAAGAGTTTTTAGATTGTTATTGAGTTCTTGAAGGTTATGGTGCATATTGTCTTTTTCCTGATCGTCTAAGGTTCCAGTTTTCATTGTCTGTTAATTGTGACGGTAAATTATATATTAGGATACTTTTTTTATATTGATTGGAGAATTGATATTTTGGAAGACAAGAAAATAAAAATTGAAGACGAAGTGAAGTCCCTTTATATCCACTTTCCTTTTTGCAAGCATATTTGTAATTATTGTGACTTTTATAAGAGGGTGCCTAGTGAGGCTTACAATGTTTCTTCTTTTCATAACTTATTTAATGAACAGGATGTAGTCCATGAAAGAATTTTATCAACAAGAGGTTTAAAGCTTGGTGGGTTGGAGACTTTGTACATTGGGGGAGGAACTCCTTCTCTTTGGGGTGAGGAGGGCGCTCGTTTCCTAGAGTTATTTTTGCGGAAAAAGGGTTTAGAGCTAAATAATAAAGGAGAGTATACCCTTGAGGTTAATCCAGGTACATGGACTGATAAGGTAATTTCTCGCTGGTTAAAAGCTGGGATAAATAGGTTTTCTGTTGGGGTTCAATCTTTAGATGAACGCTTTTTACCAATACTTGATCGGGTTCATACACTTCATGAATCCTTTGAGTTACTTGATTATTTCAAAGGAGTAGAGCTCGATTACTCTGTAGATTTTATGTTAGGGCTTCCGAACTCTGAAAGTCTTCAACGGAATGTTTTAGAAGAATTAGATAAAATATTATTTTATAAGCCATCCCATATAAGTTTATATATTTTGACAACGAAAGAAAGTTATATTCATCAAAAATCTTTGCCTAAAGATGATTGGATAGCAGAGGAATATTTAAAAGTGTCTAACTTTTTAATTGAAAGAGGTTTTAATCATTATGAAGTCTCCAATTTCTCTCTTCCTGGGAAAGAGTCTAAGCATAATTTACGATACTGGAGCCTTGATTCTGTCGCTGCACTTGGGCCTTCTGGAACAGGTTTTCTTAAAGGTAATAAGGGAGGCTTTCGCTATAAATGGAATGTTCATGATAGTAGGGTAAAGGAGGAGGTCCTAAGCAAGAGAGAGTTTGAGCTGGAGAAGATCTATCTCAGTCTGAGAACTTTTCGAGGACTAAATGTAAGCGATTTATTTGGCAAAGATAATGACCATGCCTTACATTCGTTGATTGATGACTGGCGTTTGAAGGGCTACTTGAGTTCCCTTGAGAATGAGAGGGTGAGTCTTTCCCCTAAAGGCTTTTTATTGTTGGATTCTATAATGGATGATCTTTTTAGGGAAAAGATTGTATAGTTATTTCAAATACTTATGCCCCTTTTGTACTTTTTTTTATCTATCATATTGACACCTCTGAAACCACCTCCATCTTAGAGTGAGATTAAAATTAACTTCATTTTTGAGGACAAAAATAATGACTGAGACTGTAGAAAGTAAGAAGGAAAAAACATCTGAACAAGCGGCGAATGCAAGTGCTTCTGATGATTTAAAGGAAACTGAAGAGAGTTGTGAGATGTCTGATGATAATGTTGGGGGATCTGACGTTGAAAAAAACTCCGATGAAAACGGTGAAAGTAACGTTGAAGAGCTAAGGAAAGAATCTAAAGCTGAAAGTGAACAAGAAGACTTTAAAAAGAAGTTTTATTATCTTGCAGCTGAAATGGAAAATATGAAGAGAAGATCTTCTAAAGAAAAAGAAAACCTCATTAAGTTTGGTAATGAGAAAATTCTTTCATCTCTTTTGGATGTTGTTGATAACTTGGAAAGAACGGTACAAGCTATTGAATCTGAAGAAGATGAGAAAATTAAAAACATTGCTAGTGGTATAAAAATGGTTCATGGGCAATTCATAGATGTCCTGGAAAAGAATGGCTTAAACATAGTGGAAGCTGTTGGCAAACCATTTGATCCGAGATTCCATGAAGCCATGGCTCACCAGCCAATGGAAGGAAAGGAAGATGATGAAATTATATCAGAATATCAAAAGGGCTATGTTTTAAATGGCAGACTTTTGAGAGCTTCAAAGGTCATTGTAGTAAAGAATTAAAGAAATTAAGAATAATTAGTTAGTTATATAAATTGTAATTAGAAACCCAGGAATGAAAAAATCGCTTTTTTTGGGTTTTTGTAAGGAGAGAGAAATGGGAAAGATTATAGGTATTGATTTGGGAACAACAAACTCTTGTGTTTCTGTTTTAGAAAATGGGAAGTATAAGATTATTCCAAACTCTGAGGGCCACAATACAACACCTTCAATCATCGGGTTTTCCAATGCTGGTGAGAGACTTGTTGGTCAAGTTGCGAAAAGACAAGCTGTTACAAACCCTAAAAAAACTCTTTTTGGAATTAAAAGACTTATTGGTAGAAAAAATAATGCAGCTGAGGTTGAAACTTTTAGAAATGTTGCTCCTTTTGAAATATTTGCTAATAAAAACGGAGATGCTTGGGTTAAAGCTGACGGACAAGAGATTTCTCCACAAGAAATTTCGGCTGCTGTTCTTGAAAAAATGAAAGTCGCTGCTGAAGAATATCTTGGTGAGGATGTCACCGAAGCAGTTATTACTGTTCCAGCATATTTTAACGATGCTCAGAGACAGGCAACTAAGGATGCCGGTCGTATTGCCGGACTTGATGTAAAGAGAATTATTAATGAGCCTACAGCAGCAGCGCTTGCTTATGGACTTGATTCAAAACAAGATAAAAATATTGCCGTTTTTGATTTTGGTGGTGGTACTTTTGATATTTCTGTTTTGGAAATAACCTCTGAAGGTGTTTTTGAGGTTAAAGCAACAAATGGGAATACTTTCCTTGGTGGTGAAGACTTCGATTATAGAATTATTGACTTCCTTGCAGAAGAATTTAAAAAAGAGAACGGTGTTGATTTGAAGCAAGATTCAATGGCTCTTCAAAGACTTAAAGAAGCTGCAGAAAAAGCCAAGCATGAGTTATCTAACGTTACTCAAACAGACATTAACCTTCCATTTATCACAGCTGATGCGACAGGTCCAAAACACTTAAATGTTAATCTATCAAGAGCTAAGTTTGAATCTCTTGTAGCTGACCTTTTAGATGGGCTTGCTGAACCTTGTAATACGGCTCTTCAAGACTCTGGCTTGTCTGCAAGTGAAATTCATGAAGTTGTTATGGTTGGTGGGTCGACTCGTGTTCCTGCTGTACAGGAAAGAGTTAAGCAAATCTTTGGAAAAGATCCTAATAAAGGAGTGAACCCTGATGAAGTTGTTGCGGCTGGAGCGGCTATTCAAGGTGGTGTTCTTGCAGGCGACGTTAAAGATGTTCTTCTTTTAGATGTAACACCTCTTTCTTTGGGAATTGAAACTCTTGGTGGTGTTTCAACTAAAATTATCGAAAAAAACACAACTGTACCTGTTAAGAAATCACAAGTTTTTTCAACAGCTCAGGATAATCAACCAGCTGTTAGCATTCACGTTCTTCAAGGTGAAAGAGAATTTGCTAAAGACAACAAGACTTTAGGTAGGTTTGACTTAACTGGAATTGCACCAGCTCCAAGAGGTATTCCTCAGATTGAAGTTACTTTTGATATTGATGCGAACGGAATTGTTCACGTTTCTGCTGTTGATAAGGCAACTGGAAAGTCTCAGGAAATAAAAATTACAAGTGGTTCAGGTCTTACCGAGGAAGAAATTCAGCAAATGGTAAGAGATGCTGAGGAAAATAGAGACTCTGATCAAAAAAGAAGAGAGGTTGTTGATACTAGAAACCAACTTGATTCTATGATTGTGGCAGCTGAAAATATGTTAAAAGAAGGAAAAGATAAATTATCTGATGCCGCAAAAGGTGAAGTTGAAGGTGCTGTGACAGAAGCAAAGAAATACTTAGAAAGTGAAAGCATTGATGAGCTAAAAGCTGCTATTGAGAAACTTCAAGGTGTCACCCATAAAGTTGCTGGAGAAATGTATCAGCAAGATGGTGGACCTCAAGGGCCAGGGCCTCAGGGACCAGGAGCTCAAGGGGCAGGGCCTCAGGGGCCAGGAGCTCAAAATTCTGGAGGACAAGACTCTGGAAAGTCCGATAAAAAAGATGACGATGTTGTCGATGCAGACTTTAAAGAGGTTTAAAAGGAAATAATTTATTAACTTTTTTCTTATTTATACTAGAAAAGCGGCCTATATTTAGTGTAGGCCGTTTTTTTATTTTGTAAGGTGCAGAAATATGAGCAAAAGAGATTACTACGACGTTTTGGGTGTTGGGAAAAGTTCTGATAAGGACGAGATCAAAAAAGCCTATAGAAAAATGGCCATGAAATATCACCCAGACAGAAACCCAGATAACCAAGAGGCAGAAGCCAAGTTTAAAGAGGCATCTGAGGCTGCTGAGGTTTTGTTGGATGAGCAAAAGAGATCTAGATATGATCAATTTGGTCATGCTGGAGTAGATGGGCAGACAGGTAGTGGCTTTAGCGATTTTTCTGACCTTGGGGACATCTTTGGAGATATTTTTGGAGACTTTTTCGGCGGCGGGAGCAGACGGGGAAGATCTGGGAGAAGCCGAGGGCGTCCTGGCGAAGATATGCAGATGACTTTGAATGTTTCTTTCACTGAAGCTGCTTTTGGTGTTGAAAAGAAAATTTCTATAAATAGGTTTGTTTCTTGTGATGCTTGTCATGGGACTGGTGGAAGGAATGGCTCTCAACCAACTACATGTGATATGTGTGGTGGTGCGGGAGAAATTCGAAGGCAACAAGGCTTTTTTACTGTTGCAACAACATGTCCGAAGTGCCAAGGAAGTGGAACGATGATTTCTGACCCATGTCATAAATGTCGTGGTGAAGGCCGAGTACGTGGAAAGTCTGACTTAGCTATAAAGGTTCCTGCAGGTATTGATAGTGGACAGCGCTTGAAGCTCTCTGGAGAGGGGGGAAGCGGTTCTTTAGGAGGTCCATCTGGAGACCTATATGTTTTAGTTGAGATTGATGAGCATGAGTTTTTTGACAGAGAAGGCTTTGATGTTAGGTGCACTGTGCCAGTAAGCTTCTCGCAGGCGGCACTTGGAGCAGAATTGGAGGTTCCTACTTTAACAGGAAGAGTCTCCTTAAAAATACCTCCTGGAACACAGTCTGGAAAAAAAATGAGGCTTAAGTCTAAAGGGATTCAAAAGTTGGGTGGATATGGATATGGCGATCAAATCATAGGAATTCACGTTGAAACTCCGACGAAATTGACCTCTGAGCAAAGGGAAATTTTTGAGTCTTTAGGACGGCTTGATAATAAGTCTTCACACCCTATGGCAAAGGGCTTTTTTGAAAAAGTTAAAAACCTTTTTCAGTAATTGAGTATATAAAGAACTTTTTACTTAATGACACAGTCTCTGTAAAATAGCGGTCAAGAGTTTCGTTTGTCTTTACTTAGGAAGATTTATGTATCGTAATTTTGTAAACCTTTGTATTACAGTTTTTATACTTGTTAAGGTTTTAGGATGCTCGGGAATTAGTACACTTGCTGACAAGGGGATAAAGAAAAGCCTTTATTCAAAGGGCTTCCTTGCTTTAATAGAAACAGCTAAAAGTAACTATCAAAATGGGAGTTTTGATAAGGCCCTCTCAATTTTGAAAGGTATGAAAGATCAAGACCTTCTTCCATCTGAAAGGTCAATGAGGAGAAACCTTCAGGGAGTGGTCCTTTTTTCTAAAGGCAATTACGAACAGGCCGTTTACAATTTTGAACTCGCTTTAGTTACTTCACGCCTGGATGGTTATTTAGATGCCCAAATTTATCTTAATTTAGCAAGTACTTACTTTAAAATGGGTCTTTACGAAAAGGGATTTTCGTCGATAAAAATGGTAAGATATGAGACTTTTAATAAAAGAGAGTTAAAAAATTATCAAAATCTTCATTACAAGCTAGCTAAAGAGGTTGGTGACGAGAAAGAAGCCCTTTTCTCTTTAACTAGTTTTTTAGATGAGAAAAAATCTGTCAGAGACCTTACATCCAATCCCCATTTTGAATATTTGAAAAAGATCTTCTTTAATTTAAGTAGAACTGAAAGAGTCCGTTTTTTAGAACGTTTTGCTGAAAAGAAAAATTTCTCTGTTGGATACTTGGCTTATCTCCAGGTTGAGAAGTTATTTTACCAAGGAAATTTAGATGAAGCTAAGGACTTAACTTCTTGGTTGAAAAGAAAATTTGAAGAAAATGTAGAGCTTGTCGAGTTAGTGCAGTCTTTCACTAATAAAATTGATAATAATGATGGTGAGATCGACCCTTACTCTGTGGGAATTGTTCTTCCTTTGAGTGGGGCTAAAGCCATTTTTGGGAATAGAGCATTAGAGGGCGTAGATAGTGGTTTTAGAGATTTTCTAAAAAGAAATGGAAGTAGTGAAAAACCTTTAAAAATATTTGTTGAAGACTCGAAAGGAAGTGGTGTCGTCGGCTCATTTCGTGTCGAGAAGTTGGCTAAAAAGAATAAAGTTTCAGTAATTATTGGAGGTCTTTTTTCCGATGAAGCCGAAAAAGAGTATTTAGCAGCTAAAAAAAGAGGAATCTTTTTTATCTCTTTGTCACAGGTTTATTTACCAAAGGAACAAAAGGATCACCTTTTATTAGAAATACCTGGATCTGTTGAATCGCAAGTAAACAAGTTATTTGCTGAAGATATGATCAAAAAGTTTGGATCTAAAGTTGCTATTGTTTACCCTGAAAGCACAAGAGGCAAGGCTTATATCGATGAGTTTTGGAGAAGGTCTCAATTAAAAGGTGTGAACGTCAATGGAATAGCTTCATTTCAAAAGGGCTTAAGTGATTATAGAGACCCTGTAATGAACTTACTGGGCCTTAAGTTCAAGAGGGAAAGGCAAGAAGAGCTTGAAATACTTTCAGAAATTCACTCTCTTGAAAGAAATACCTCTGCTAGGAGAATCCAAACTCTTAAGCCTCAGATAGATTTTGATTGGGTTTTTGTGCCCGCTTTACCAAGGGAAGCCCTTCAGATTGTTCCAGCTTTTAATTATTATGATGCTTTTAGATTAAATATTATCGGAGGCCCTAGTTGGAGAAGTCACTCTTTGGCTAAAGAGGCTTCTGACATAGGGAAATTGTTTTTTATTGGCGAAGATGTTCAGCCAGTTGCACACGACTTCAGTCAACGTTTTTTAGATAGATACAGAAGAAAGCCTAAACTTGTTGAAATGCGAAGTTATGACGCCTTTAAGATTCTAGAGGCGTTACTTAATTCAAACTTTTCCAATAGAAATCAGCTGGAGTCTTTGATAAGAGAAAAAGCCTTCTTAAGCGGTTTAACAGGTAACTGGAGTTTAAGAGAAGGTGTTTGGTTCAAGGAGATGATTACTCTTCGTTTGAAGAAAGGCAAGGTTGAAAGGGTTCCGATCTTAGAGAGTCAAGGAGGGGAAACTCCCCTTTCTGCAAATAATAAGGAACCCCGAGGGGTTTAAGCTAAACTTTTGCCTTTGCTTTTTCAACTCTGTTTTTAAGGCGTAGTTTAAGCTTTAGTTGTGATTTTTTCCTATTCATTTTTGAAACTGTTCTTTTTCTTCCTTTTCCCATGGGGACTCCTTATGATGTGTTGCGAAAAAAGCTTTGCTGAAATGATATTAGGGGATCTTAGTTTTTTTGGCAAGCTAAAAGCTTAGCCATTTTTTTCTCAATGCGTTGTCGGAAGGTTTTTTATCTAAGACTTTTGTTTATAAGATGACTAAAGAAATTAGACTTTTGTAGGTCTTTACATTTAGAATGTTATGAAGCTTTTATTTTTGAGTAGTTGATTCGATCATATAAAAAAAAGTGGAGTAATTACTCAATTTAAAAGTTAAACGGAGTTTTTAAAGATTAATCGATAAAATATTTAAAGAGGAAAGAGAACATGTTTAAAAAGTTTTTAGACTGGTTTTCAAACGATCTGGCAATAGATTTGGGGACAGCAAATACTTTAGTTTATGCCAAGGATCGAGGTATTATTGTTAATGAACCTTCGGTTGTAGCGGTTCATGAGGGCATGAAAGGAATGAGCAAAGTCCTTGCTGTGGGAAAGGAAGCGAAGGAAATGCTGGGGAGAACGCCAGGTTCTATTAAAGCTATTCGTCCTATGAAAGATGGAGTCATAGCAGACTTTGAAGTTACCCAAGCCATGTTAAGGTATTTCATTTCAAAATCACTAGCAGGCTCAAAATTAATTAAACCTAGAATTATAATTTGCATTCCTTTCGGAATAACCCAGGTTGAGAAGAGAGCTGTCAAGGAATCTGCTGAGCAAGCTGGTGCCCGTGAGGTATACCTGATAGAAGAGCCAATGGCCGCTGCAATAGGTGCAGGTCTTCCTATTACGGAGCCTTCAGGAAATATGATTGTTGATATTGGAGGAGGAACGACTGAAGTTGCAGTTATTTCTCTAGGAGGTATTGTCTATTCAAAATCTGTAAGAGTTGCAGGAGATAAATTTGATGAGGCAATTTCTTCTTATATTAAAAAGAAGTACTCTCTTTTAATTGGGGAAAGAACGGCAGAAGGAATTAAGATGTCTATCGGCAATGCTTATCCTTTTGATGAAGAAGTGAGAAGTTATGAGGTTAAGGGAAGGGATCTTATAGCAGGTGCACCAAAGATTATTGATGTAACATCTGATGAAATAAGGGATGCTTTGTCAGACCCTATAACTGAAGTTGTTGAAGCAATAAAAATATCGTTAGAAAAAACTCCACCTGAATTAGCAGCTGATATTGTTGATAATGGTATCATCTTAGCAGGAGGAGGATCTTTGCTCGCTAACCTTGATGTCTTGATAAAAGAGAAAACCGGGCTACCAGTTTCTTTAGCTGAGGACCCCCTGACAAGCGTTGTAAGAGGTTGTGGAAAAGCCTTAGAATCAATTTCTCTTCTTAGGCAAGTTACAACATTGTCCTAATTCTTATTTCTGATCTAGGTTAAGGAGGACCTGAAATGGTGGATAAGGTCAATGATGACTTTTCTGAGGGCCAGTTCATAAAGATCAAAGAGGCGGAGGTTAAAAAAAAGTTCTCCGAAGTGGCAATCCAAAAAGGTCATGTTAAAGCATGGGAAAGTGGTAAAGAAAAAGCACTAGATTGTGTCCTAGATTCTTTAGGGGATGCAGAAAAAGAAGAGTCTATAAAAATTACTCTAAAAATGAAAGAAGAAGCCAGTGTTAAAGACCTTAGAGGTAAGGAATTATTTATTTATTTTTCTATAAAGAAATCTAAGTTTTTTTCCAAAGGGCGTGTAGAGAGTATTGAAAATGATACCAACCTCAAACTTGCTTTAGATGGTGATTTATATAAGTTAGATCAAAGAAGATCAAAGAGGATTACAACTTTTCCAAGTCATCGAGTCTACTCTTACATAAAAATACAAGAAGGTAGTGGAGCAGAGGTCATTCACCTCAATAGACCTAAGGACCATCTCCATAATTTTTTTAAAAATTTCCAAAAGCAGGTATTGCATAGTCAGTTTAATAGTTCAAATCCGCTAGAAAAAGACTTTATGGATGATTATATTGGTTTCAGAGTTCTTGACTTAAGTAATGATGGGCTTTCCTTCTTGCTTAATCATATAGAGGCTGATTATCTTAAAAAACTTAAAAAATCTTTTAAGATGATTCTAAATTTCAATGGAAAAGAGGACGTGATTGAAGATTGCTCTGTCAGTTATTTAATACCTTATGTAAACTCTAGTCTTGGAAGCTTGTCCCTTTTTAAGGTAGGTTTAAGCTTTAAAAAAATTGAGGGGCTTATAGAAAGGCCAAAAGAAGAGGATCAAGAAACTGGTGCCGATTTAGAACGCTTTGCAAGTTTTATGAAATGAAATTAACAAAAAAAGAGAGTCGCATTCTTTTTTTCTTGAATGGTTTTTTGAAACTAGTTCTTATTCCTTTAACATTATCCTGCTCATTCAATTCTAATTTAAAATTAAAAAAGCCAAAGTCAAAAAAAGAAAAATTTACATTTTCAGATACGACAGGAAAATTTTCGGTTCTTCGAAGATCTGGTTTAAGTTCCTCTAAAGAGTTCGTTACAAAAGAAGAGCTGTTTCCGTATAACAAATGGGAAGAGCCAGTTCTAGAAAAGGGAATAATGATTTCATCATATTCTAAGTATAATGAGAAAATTCCAGTTATGATTCCTAAAGTATCTCAAAGAGTTTTTTGGTTTGATAAAAAAAAATATTTTACTGAATCAAAACTTTATATGGATAGAAAGGAAGCAAGATTTAGGTGGAGAAGTCCATCAGATAAAAATTTGAATAAGAAGATAGTTAAGCTTGATAGTGAAAGAAAGTTATATTGTTTTTTTGGTCAGCTAACTGATTGCATAAAAAAAACAGGCTTTTTTAAAAAATCAAAAGCTAAAAAAAGTGGCGTGGTTTATCTTTCCATTATTTTTGATGGCTATCCATTTTTTAATGAACAGTTTGGCATACTAAAAAGTAGTCCAATTTTAGAGTCGGATTTCTCTTTCGAAAAAGAAATGGAGAATGGGAATGTGCGCTATTCACTCTCTTTTTTGGATCAAAAAATAACCTATTTTGTTGATGGTGAAGGGAATTTAATAGACAAGTTTTGGATATCTCAGGGATTATCTTTAAAGAAGATTTAAAAATTGAAAAAGGAAGATGAAAAAGAGTGGTAAATCAAAAGAAAGTTGTAAATTTAACTTTGACGTGTTTTCTAACATTAGTAGCTATTTTCTTCCTTGTAAGGATGGCACCTGGAGATCCTGTAGAGAGATTGTTGGGACCAGAAGCAACTTACGAGGAAATACAAAACTATAGAAATGACTTAGGGTTAAATGATACAATTTTAATTCAGTTTAAAACATTCTTTTTAAATACGCTTAAAGGAGACTTGGGAAAATCTCTTTTTAAAAGAAAAGATGTCATGACCCTTCTTTCAAAGCATTTTAAACCAACTCTTGTTATAGCCTTTTTTACGATAATTATTAGTAGTTTTTGTGGCATAACTTTTGGGTTAATTTCGGCTGTATACAAATCCAGAAAGCCAGACCATATGTTAAGACTTTTTTCAATATTTGCCCTTTCCTTCCCAATCTTTTCTTTGGGTCCAATCCTAGTCTATATATTTTCAATAAAATTGCAGGCCTTTCCTGTTTCGGAATGGGGCGATGGAGGGTTTAAACATCTTTTTCTTCCAGTTATGACTTTAGTTATTCCCTTAAGTTCAGTTTTATCAAGATTCACTAGAAATAAATTTTTAGAAGAAATGAAGGCCCAGTGGATAGAAATATTGAAAGCTAAGGGTTTATCAACCTTTTCAATAAATTTAAGAGTGTTAAAAGTCTGCGCACCATCACTATTAAATGTTATTGCAATACAGTTATCTGTTATTTTGGCAGGTACGATGGTTACAGAGACAATTTTTGATATACCAGGGATGGGCTCTTTATTGTTAGAAGCTATTCAGAATAGAGATTATCCCATAGTCCAAGGAGTCATATTATATTCGACATTAATTTACATGGTTATTTATTTTTTAACGGATTATTTGGCACAAAAGTGTGATCCAAGGATTAGTAATTAGTATGAAATTAAAAAGTCTTAAATTAAAAAAAAATGGAGAGCTCCTAATCGGAGGAGGAATTTGTAGCATATTTTTTTTATGGTCTCTTGGATGGTTTATTTATTCAACTATGATAAATGGATCCTTTAAAAATCCTTTTGTTCCAAAAATGGATATGAAGTATGAATTGATCTTACCTTTTCAAGAAAAGTTTTTTATGGGAACAGATGTTTATGGCAGATCGCTTTTTGAAGTTATATCATCTGGGGTTTCATATTCCATATTAATTTCATTAACAGTAAGCTTTTTTGCATCAGTAATTGGTTTAATAATAGGATATTTTTCAGTTTCTGGAAGTAATACTGTAAAAAAGCTATTTGATTTCATGACTAATTTTGTATTTATTTTACCAAGCCTTTTACTTGCAATATTATTAATGTCTTTTTCAGGTCAGTCCTTATTAGGTCTTATACTAGTATTAGTTTTAACTGGCTGGCCTTCTTATGCAAAACTAGCGAGAGGAGAAACAAAAAGAATTATGGGCTTGTGTTATTTAGAAGGTGCAAGGGCCATGGGGGCAACACGCTTAAGAATAATGTTAAAAGTTATTTTTCCAGAAATATTGCCTGTTTTTGTTGT
>MDTD01117930.1_pt1 | contig 21282 bp, 16 predicted proteins | sample 811221 | NCBI WGS metagenome assembly MDTD01 (sample SAMN05326646, study PRJNA326480) | marine metagenome | isolation source: seawater | place: Pacific Ocean: South West | collected 2011
GCTCTTCCGAGCCGCTCATCACAAGAGCCGTCGAAGAGGTCAAGGCGACGATCTCCGCGTACCCGGGTGTCACGAACGTCACCGATGATTCCGACCGGGGTCAGCGCGAGCTGCGTCTGACGCTCCGTGACGGCGCGAGCGAGCTCGGCTTCACGACGGGCAACGTCGCCCAGCAGATCCGCGGCTCGGTCTACGGGCTCGAGCCCTACAACTTCGCGGGCGACGACGAAACCATCGACGTCCGCGTGACGCTGCCCAAGGCGTTCCGCTCGAGCCTGGCCAACATCGAGAGCATGTTCCTGATCGCGCCGGGCGGCCAGGCTGTCCCGCTGCCCGAGGTGGTGCAGGTCGAGGAGGTCGAGGGCTACGCGACCGTCCGGCGTCTCGACGGCCGCCGCGCCGTCACCGTGACCGCCGATGTCGATCGGCAGTCCGGCGCGAACCCGGAAGCACTCACAGCCGCGTTCATGCCCGAGCTGCGCGAGATCGCCGCCCAGATCCCCGGCGTGGAGGTCCTCCAGCGCGGCAGGCAGAAAGACGTCGCCGAGTCGTTCGCCACACTCCCGATCGGCATGCTCGTCGCGGCGGGTCTGATCTACGTCACGCTCGCGTGGCTTTTCTCCAGCTACACCCAGCCGCTGGTGGTGATGTCAGCCATCCCCTTTGCGACGATCGGGATGATCTGGGGTCACTTCATCATGGGCTACAGCATGACGTTCCTGTCGCTCATCGGGTTCGTGGCGCTGGCGGGCGTGGTGGTGAACGACTCGCTGATCTTCATGGAGTTCTTCAACGAACGCCGGGCGATGGGCATGGGCGTGCCCGACGCGTGCCTCGCCGCGGGCCGGGCGCGCGTGCGAGCGATCCTGCTGACAACAATCACCACCGTGCTCGGGCTCATGCCGCTCATGCTCGAGACCAGCTTCCAGGCCAGGTTCCTCATCCCGATGGCGATCACGATCAGCTTCGGGCTGATCTCGGCGACCGTGATCATCCTTGTGGTGCTGCCGTGCCTGCTGATGGTGCTCGCCGACATCAAGGCGCTGGTCCACACGCTCTGGACCGGTCGCGTCGAGCACGGCACCACAGCGCCGGGCATGGTGGGCGATGCCACCTCGGGCACCGTGCATCACTGATCGCGATTCAGTGGTCCGCCCCGCGTGACACGATCTGTCCGATCCCGGCAATCCGTGATGCGTGCATTCAGCGCTCGGGATAGAGCGTGGTGCGTCCCTGGCGGTTGCCCCGCGCGACTTCCACGGTCACACCGTTTCTGCTGTTGCTCCTGGCGAAGATCGACGCGAGCTCTTCCGAGTGCTCGATCTCGCGTCCCCCGACGCGGAGCAGGCGGTCCTGCGCGATCAGCCCCGCGCGCCTGGCGGGCGAGTCCGGGTGGACCTCGTAGATCAGAACGCCCTCGGCCCCCTCGTCGAGACCGAGATAGCCGTTGACCTCCGGACGCAGCTCGATGACCGACATGCCGGTCTGGGGCAGCTCGACCACCCCCAGCATCTCGCGCTCGTAGGTGGCAAACTCGGTCAGCCGGACCTTGGTCGTGTGCGCCTTGCCGTCGCGGATGTACGAGAGCTCGGCGGGTCGGTCGGTGCCCGAGATGGCGATCGAGTTGCGCAGTCGGTTGGAGCTGTCGATCTCGCGGCCGTCGAAGGCGTAGATAATGTCGCCCTCTTCGAGACCGGCCTTGTCGGCGGGGCTTCCGGGGAGCACGTCGGAGATCAGCACGCCCTCGGAGTCGCCGAACATCGCGCGGTCCTCGGGGGTCAGGTCGGTCATCGTGACGCCGAGCCACCCGCGGACGACGCCCCCCGACTCGACAATGGAGCGCATCACGCGTTCGACGATCGCCGAGGGGATGGCAAAGCTGAGCCCGATCGACCCGCCTCCGGATTTGCTGTAGATCGCGGTATTGATCCCGACGACCCTGCCGTCGAGATCGACCATGGGCCCGCCCGAGTTGCCCGGGTTGATCGCCGCGTCGGTCTGGATGAACTCCTCATACAGCACGCGTGGCTGGCGCGGGTTCATCCGCTGTGTCTGCTCGAGCACGCCCTGACGACCCAGCGCACTGACGATGCCAGCGGTCACCGTGTTGGAGAGCCCAAACGGCGAGCCCACCGCCAGCACCCAGTCGCCCACCTCGAGCCCGTCCGAATCCCCGAACGACGCGGCGACAAGTTCCTCCGCGTCGATCTTCAGCACAGCGACGTCGGTCGCCGGGTCCGAGCCCACGACGTCGGCGAGGTAGCTCCGGCCGTCGTTCAGGCGGACCTCGAGTTGCTCGGCGTTGGCGATGACGTGGTTGTTCGTGATGACATAGCCGTCCTCGCTGACGATCACGCCCGAGCCGAGGCCCGAGTCCTGAAACGTCGCCTCGCCCCTGGCGATGATCCGCCCGAAGATGTCGCGCCGGACGGGGGTGATGAGGTTGCGCCTCTGAATGAAGACGACGCTCGGCTCGATTTCCTTGGCCGCCGCGTTGAACGCGCGGGAAAGGCTGTGGGCCTGGCTTCGGCTTTGTTCGAGCTCATGGTCCGTGCTGGAGGGCTGGCCAAGTGCGCCGGAGGCTAGAACCGTCAGAGAGAGCGAGAACGCAGCGATCAGTCTGGTGAGCATGAATCTGATTCCCCTTGGGCCCACGTATCGCCCGGTGAGCCCCCATTGGGCGGATGCGCGAGCCGGGGCGTTCCGTCAGGTGCCCCGGGTGTCGCCGAACAAGTCTATGTGCAGCCTCCGGCAGTACCGCCAGCCCCGCTCGATGCACGCACGGACCACCCAGTCCGTCGCTGCGGGCTCGGGCGGCTTCGTGCCCTCGGGCATCAGCATCACATCGCCCGGCTGCACCCCGGGCAACGCCGCCAGCAGCCCCTCTATTTCCGCCAGGTCGTGGGGCGAACTGACGACAAACTTCATCTGAATATCCGCAAAGTCCGCCGCGATGCGTCGCAGGACCGGGAGATTCAGCCGGCGTTCCTCGTGACGATCGTGCCAGACGGCGAGCGGATCGCGCTCGTCCGTGCGCGAGGGTGTGGAGTTGGCGAGCTTCGGGCTGATGGACATCAGGTCGCAGGCGAGGTTCTTCCATTCATCCGGATAGACGGTGCCCGCGGTCTCGATCGTGATGTGCATGCCCTGCTCGCGCAGCTTGGCGCACAGCTCGGGCAGTTCCTTGAAGATCATGGGCTCCCCGCCGGTGACGACCGCGTGGTGAACGCCGCTCTTGTGCGCCTCGTCCGCGAGATCCTCGATCGTGCGCTTGGTGCCCTCCGGGTTCCAGCTCGCGTAGGGCGTGTCGCACCAGGTGCAGCGGAGGTTGCACCCGGACAGGCGCACAAACCACGTCGGGACGCCCGTGAGTTTGCCCTCGCCTTGCAGGGACGTGAAGGTCTCGGAGATGAGCAGGCTCACGCGTACCTCGTCGGGTCGGGGATGCCCGCCTGCTCGAAGCCGCGCTTGCGGAGTGTGCAGGAGTCGCATCGGCCGCAGGCCTTGCCCTCGGGCGAGGGGTCGTAGCAGGAGACGGTGAGGCTGTAGTCGACGCCGAGCTCGGTGCCGAGTCTGATGATCTCGGCCTTGGTCAGATCGATCAGCGGCGTGCGCACGGTCACGCCCTTGCCCTCGACGCCCGCCTTCGTCGCCAGATTCGCGGCGTTCTGAAACGAGGCGATGAACTCGCCCCGGCAATCGGGGTAGCCCGAGTAGTCGAGCTGGTTCACGCCGATGTAGAGGTTCTGTGCGCCAAGCACCTCGCACAACCCGGTCGCCAGCGAGAGGAAGACAAGATTGCGAGCCGGGACATAGGTGACTGGGATCTCGGAGCTGATCTCGTGCTCGCCGCGGTCCTTTGGGACGTCGATGTTGTCGGTCAGAGCGCTGCCGCCGAAGGCGCGGAGATCGACGCGGATCGTGCGCACATCGGCGTGCATCGCCTCTGCGACGCGTTTGGAGGCGTCGAGTTCGCATCGGTGTCGCTGGCCGTAGTCGATCGCGAGCCCGACGGGCGCAAAGCCGTCACGCTTGGCGACCGCCAGGCAGGTCGCGCTGTCGAGCCCGCCCGAGAGCAGGACCACGGCTGTGGGCGTCTCACTCACGCGTTTCTCACTTCTTTCCGAGCGCGTCGCAGGTCTTGACGAAGTTGTCCATGAGCCCTTCGAGCAGGCCTCGCGTGCGATCGTTCTTCAGGTTGCCGTCGTCACCGAAGGCTTCATGTATGCCGCCGACGGAGACCATGCCGGGCACGATGTGGCACTGGATGTTGCCCAGGATCTCACGGACGTGGTCGAGCCCGCGCAGACCGCCGAGGGCGCCGGGGGAGGCCGCGGTCAGTGCGACGATCTTGCCCGCGAAGCACTCGAGGGGCTTCTCGCCCTCCTTGGGCCTGCTTGCCCAGTCGATGGCGTTCTTGAGGGCCGCGGTGATGGAGCTGTTGTACTCGGGGCAGCCGATGATGAAGCCCTGGTGTGATTTGAGAAGTTCGCGGAATTCGAGCGCCTTGGCGGGGATGCCCGAGGCGTCCTCGTCGTCCTGGTTGTAGATGGGCATGGGGTAGTCGGCGAGCGAGATGACGGTGACCTCGGCGCCGCGTTTGCGGGCCTGCTCGGCTGCGTGCTCGACGAGCTGCTGGTTGTAGGAGTCTTTGCGCAGGCTGCCGGAGAAAGCGAGGATCTGTGAGGCCATGTTCTCTTCCTTTCAAGACTGTTGATAACGCGTGACGCGCTTTGGTGCGTGTGTGAGTCGGATTCTAGTCGGACGCGCGCAAGAGCATCCCCGGGCGTCAACCCGGGGATGCGAGAGGGAAACCAGGTCTTGAGGGTGATGTGTTAGCGTCGGCGACGGCAGGCGACGAGTCCGCCGAGCCCGAGCAGTGCGGCCGAGGCGGGCGCGGGCACGGGGCGGAAGAGGAAGTTCGTGCCGAGGCGGGCGAGGTTGGTGGAATCGCCGGTCGGGAAGTTCAGTCCGCCGAGATCGCCGGCTTCCGGGAACACGCCGTTGGTGGTCGGGTTGATCTCGGACGCGAGGCCGAGCGAGCTCGGGCCGCTGACGTAGCTGTCGCCGTCGTTGATGTCGTACACCGCGCCGATGGTGTAGCGTTCGCCCGGGCTGAGCACGACGTCTGCGACATCTGTGTAGGTGAACTGGCCGAGGACGCCGCCGCCGGGGCCGGCGACACCCGAGGTGAGCAGGGTGCCTGAGGAGTCCCAAAGTCCGACTTCGTGGCTGGAGGTCAGCCCATCGATGTCGCCGTTGAAGATGCCGATATCGGTCAGGATGATCGCGGTGTTGACGTCGAATCTCCAGCCGACGACACCGGGCGAAGCCGCGTCCCATGCGCCGAACTGCGTGCCGCCACTGAAGCTGGTGATGGCCTGTGCACCGGCGGAACCGGCGACTGCGATGACTGTTGCTGCTGCGAGTGCGCGTACCATAACTGCAATACCTCCACGAGTGTGCACCGGCCGCGCCACTCCGAAGGAACACAAGAGATACGACACAACGGACCGAACGATCGGCCTGGTGCGGTGTCAGACGGTCGCATACGACGACCGCTCAACGTGTCCAAAGAATGTCAATTATCACCCATGCCCGAGCGGGCTACCACGAGGACGATAACCATTGGGGAGAGTACCCCAACTCGTTTGGGTGGCCAGAAAAATTCGGACACAACTGCCCGTTCTTGACACAATGTGATTCGAGATGCTTCAGGCCGGCTTGGTGAGCACGGTTGCGTGGAAGTTTCTTCCCTCGCGTCGGAACTTGCGTTCGAAGTTGGTGCCCACGAGCTCGCCCTCGCCCGCTGAATCGGGTTTGGCGAAGGGTTTCTCGGTGAAGGCTGGGACGGGGCCTTCGTGGTGGGGGCAGGGGCCAGAGCCGCACCAGCGGTCGAAGTGAGCACGGTCCCAGGCCCAGAGGTCGTCGTGGTCGGTGACCACGCGCAGCTCGCCGCCGGGCTTGAGGACGCGCCAGGCGTCGGCGAGGAAGCGGTCCTGGATCACGCGTTTTTTGTGGTGGCGTTTCTTGGGCCACGGGTCGGAGAAGTAGAGGTGGATGACGTCGACGATCGCGCTTGGCATGCGCCAGCGGAGGATCTCAGTCGCGTCGGTGCGCATGAGGCGGACGTTTCGGAGCTGCGCCCGCCGGACGCGGTCGGCGGCGTAGTTGCAGAACTCGCCCGCCCACTCGATGCCGAGGTAGTCCGTCTCGGGTGTGAGCGGCGCCTGCTGCATGAGGAAGGTGCCCTTGCCCGAGCCGATCTCGACCTCGAACCGTCTGTTGGGGTCGGCTTCGCGCGTGGTGAACCAGGTGCGCGGATCGATATACCCCGCTTCGGGGTTGGTCAGAATGTCATCGGGGAGCGGGCCGAGCTCCTCGTCGGAGACCATGACCACGCCCGGGGCGATGTTGAGCGGGCGACCTCTTGAGAGTCCGAAAGACATGGGGCGAACTGTAGTAGGTTTGTCACCCCATTGAAACTGGTGGAAATATGTCAACCGCGCGGGGGTCTGGGACGTATTACCCTGTGGTGGGCGGCCATCAGGCCGAGTGGGCTTCAAGCAGCTCCGTGGGATTCCCGATAACCGCCCATGCGGCGCCCCGCGCCTCTGGTGCCGACGAGTGCTTCGCGGCCTCGTTCGGACGGTCCAGCCAAGGCATCGACCACCGGTGGTCCTCCTGACCCCGGCGGGCGGTGAGGCGAGTGACACGGAGGGTCGCATGGAACAGGCGAATCGCGGCGAACTGAGTGAACTGATCTCGAAGAAGCTCGACCGCGAGCGCTTCCGCGTGCAGAACTGGGAGGGCACCTTCTGGGAGTACCTCGACATTGCGCGCAGCAACCCGGGTGTGGCGCGGAACGCGTACCAGCGCCTCTATGACGCGATCCTCGCGCAGGGGTTCCAGCACTACAAGCTCTTCAAACGCGACTGTGTGCGGTACCACTTCTTCAGCGATCAGATCGACGCCGGCGCTGACGCCGTCTTCGGGCTCGACTTTGCGCTCATGCAGCTCGTGGATTTCCTGCGGTCGGCGGCCGAGGGCTACGGCACGGACAAACGCATCCTCCTGCTCCACGGCCCGGTGGGCTCGGCGAAGTCCACGATCGCGCGCATGCTCAAGAAGGGCGTCGAGGCGTACTCGCGGACGGACGAGGGGGCGCTGTATTCGTTCAGCTGGATGCTCGACGATCGCTGCGAGGTCAGCCCGATTGAGGGCAACACGCAAGAGGCGCAGAAGTCGCACGCCTACCCGAGCCCGATGCACCAGGACCCGCTCCTGCTCATCCCGCGCGAGGCGCGGGGCGACATCGAGCATGCGCTCAACGAGAACTACAAGCCCGAGCACCACGGCGGCAAGATCAAGATCGCCGGCGACCTCGACCCGTTCAGCCGAAAGATCTTCGATGATCTGATGCTGTTCTACGACGGCGACTGGAACAAGGTCATCGAGCACGTGCGTGTCCGCAGGCTCGTGCTCAGCGAGAAGGACCGCGTGGGCATCGGGACCTTCCAGCCCAAGGACGAGAAGAACCAGGACTCGACGGAGCTGACGGGCGACATTAACTACCGCAAGATCGCGATGTACGGCTCGGACTCCGACCCGCGCGCGTTCAACTTCGACGGCGAGCTGAACATCGCCAACCGGGGTATCTGCGAGTTCATCGAGGTGCTCAAGCTTGACGTGGCGTTCCTGTACGATCTGCTCGGCGCAAGCCAGGAGCACGCGATCAAGCCGAAGAAATTCGCGCAGACGCACATCGACGAGGTGATCCTGGGTCACACGAACGAGCCCGAGTACAAGAGGCTCCAGTCGAACGAGATGATGGAGGCGTTCCGGGATCGGACGATCAAGATCGATGTGCCGTACAACATCAGGCTCGAGGACGAGGTGCGGATCTACCGCAAGGACTTCGGCCCGGAGCGGATCAGGAACATGCACATCGCGCCGCACACGATCGATGTGGCTGCGATGTGGGCTGTCCTGACGAGGCTCGCGCCGCCCAAGAAGGCGGGGCTGACGCTGATGCAGAAGATGAAGCTCTACAACGGCAAGGCCATCCCGGGCTTTACCGAGGATTCGGTGAAGGAGCTCAAGGAAGAGGCGCCGCGCGAGGGCATGGACGGCATCAGCCCGCGGTACATCCAGGACAAGATGAGCAACGCGCTGGTCAGCCGCCAGGCGATCGCCGAGAAAATGATCAACCCCTTCATGGTGCTCAACGCTCTTGAGAACGGACTGGACCACCACTCGCTGATCGACGACGAGGAGCTTCGCAAGCAGTACCGCGAGCTGCTGGCTGTCGTGCGCGAGGAGTACGAGGACATCATCAAGGGCGAGGTGCAGCGGGCGATCAGCGCCGACGAGGAGGCGATCAAGCGTCTCTGCGGCAACTACATCGAGAACGTCCGCGCGTACACGCAGAAGGAAACCGTCGAGAACCGGTACACGGGCAAGTCCGAGGAGCCAGACGAGCGCCTGATGCGGGCGATCGAGGAGAAGATTGATATTCCTGAGAGCCGCAAGGACGACTTCCGCCAGGAGATCATGAACTACATCGGCGCGCTCGCGCTCGACGGGAAGAAGTTCGAGTACAACACGAACGCCCGTTTGCACAAGGCGCTGGAGCTCAAGCTCTTCGAGGACAGCCGGGACACGATCAAGCTCAAGAACCTGGTCTCGAGCGTTGTCGACGACGAGACGCAGGAGAAGATCGATATCGTCAAGCAGCGGCTCATCAAGAACTTCGGCTACAACGAGGCGAGCGCGACGGACGTGCTGAACTACGTGGCGAGCATCTTTGCGCGTGGGGATAGCAAGGGCGGGTGAGCCTAGTTGTTCTCGTGGAGGCGTATAATCGCTCCGCTGTCTTGGAAGTAGATGTAGAGCAACCGGCCATCTTCGGATATCAATGTGCCATACTGTTCCCAGTATCTTCTTTCAGTCTTTGGTAAAGTGTATCTCTGGACTGTCTTGCTACCATCTTGGTTGGTGGTTGTGATTGCCACCCGCGGTGGCCCGCAGGCAAATCGACTTCCTGTGTCGTAGATGAATGCCCGGCCGGACTTGCCCATAAACGGTGCTCGGAGACGTCCCAGAGTCTGTCTGAGCCACGCCTCAACCTCCAAGTACTGTGGATAGGTATCCTCTTCGATATGTACTATAACCTTTGCGCCTTCGTATACAGTGTGGTCGTCGGTAAACGAGAGAAAACCATCCACCTTGCGCATATCACGATGGGGCAAGTATTCAACTAAATCAAACTCATGATTTAGTAAAATTTGCTTGGTTCCGTAAGTATTACGTCCGAGGTTGCGATCGTAGAGGATCCAGCCATCGTTCTCGTCGGCTGGCATTAGCGCAATATTATCGTGGCGCGGCCGATTGGGATATCCTCTGTTTGTATTCCAATCGAATAAATCGATGGGTTCGGAGTCGGGGGTGTTGGCGTACTTCAGCGAGCAGTAAATTGGCACGCACCCTTGTAAAATTACAAGCATGCTTAAGGCTGTAACGAAAATCGTGAAACGCTGGCGGCCCGTCATCATTGAGCTCCTTCTCAGGACTCGGACGGGATCAGTCTACTCTCTATCGCCGAAATCGAAAGCGATGCAGTAGCCCGTGCGCCAGATGGGGTAGTCGGTGTCGCAGCGGAAGCCGACGTAGTCGCTCGGGTTCAGGCCCTTGGCGGTGAAGAGTGTGCGCAGGAGCTCGGTGTATCGGCTCCAGGCGGTGGTCTGGGCGCGGTCGAGGCCCGAGTTCAGGAGCTTGAGGCTCGGCGGGTTCTGGAAGCGGGTCTGCCAGCGTTCGCCGACGTGCTGGGCGAAGTCGGGGCGCCAGAGGTGGACGTCGAGGCTCGGGACGCACTGGCGTGCGATGTCCTTGTGCATGAAGACGTCCAGCAGCAGTCGACGGACGGGGAAGTTGACGAGGGCCCAGACTTCTTCGGTGTTGACGGGTCGCGTGGAGGGGTGCGACATCCCGCCGTCGAGCGCGAAGATGAGGTCGATGGCCGAGGCCTCGGGCTGGTCGGGGCTGGGCTCGATGGTCTGGACGATGAACTCGTCGGGGTGGGCGCTGTGCACGACGGGTGCGGGGTTGGTGGAGAACTCGGTAAGGAGCTCGTCGGGGATGCCGTCGATGCCGGATTTGCGGAGCGGGCGGTAGGTGGTCAGGTCGTTTCGTTTGGTTTCGTCGGGCTCGCCGAAGACGTGGAAGGTGAGCGGGACAGCGTGCGTGTCGGCTCGGTGACCGATGAGGCCGTGCGCGCGTGTCTGGGCGATGACGTCCGGGTGATCGGGGACTGGTGTGTAGATGTGGGCAGCGAGCCAGACATCGGAAGCGCGTCCGGTCAGGGCGGCTGAGGCTTCGAAGAGTGTTTGGCGTTGGGCGAGCTCGGCTTCTTCGGAACGCGATGAGCCGGGCGAGGCGCTGGCGGCGAGTGTGCGCTCGATGCGTTTGACGAGGCGTGACCTGCTGCCGGCGAGGCGTTTGGTGGCGTCGTCGTAGGCGGCGAGGGCCTTGTCGAGACGCTTCAGGCTTTCGGGGTCGACCTGGATGCCGCGGGTGGTGGCGGCTTCGACGAGCAGGCGGATGCCGCGGGTACCCGGGAGCTGGCCGGCCAGTGCCACGCCCGGGTATGGGGCGGTGATGGCCGAGACCATGCGCTGGCAGGTGGTGCGTTCGACTTCGAGGAGTCTGGAGAGGCCGCTGGCGTTCTGAGCGGAGACGGGCATGGCCGCCAAAAAGGCCAGGAGCTCGGACCGTATGGATTTGAGTGATCGCTCCAAATCCTGAAGATCTTCGGGCCGGAGTGGCGTTGAGCCGCGTGTTGCCGTGAGAGAGGCGGTCATAGCGGCTGGCATAGTACGGATTTCGGGGGGGTGGTGTGTGTCTCCCTCGATCAGGGAAGATTTTTCAGTGGGAAGGGGATGTTGAAACTTTTGGGTTGACACACGCTCAGTTTATGCTCAGACTGTGCTCAGCACAAGCTCAGCATGAAACTTTCTGGCTCGGTTTGGAGCCAGCCCAGGAGTTCATGAGTACTGAAGAGTGAAGGGATCACAACATGAAGAACAAGATGGCATGGATGGGGTGCCTGGCGTCGGTGGGGCTGGCCCTGCCCGCGACGGGTCAGGTGGTGACGACGTTCGAGAACGGAGCGGAGGGCTGGTCGGTCAGCGGCCGGGACAACATCTCGAGTTCGGACGGCAACCCGGGCGCGAACATGGACGTCATTCTGATCGACGTCTTCGGGGCCGACATCCGCAACAGCACGAACGCGGACTTCCTCGGTGATTACACGGCTGACGGGCCGTTCGAGATGTCGATCGACATTCGGACCTGGACGATCAGTTTCTTCAATCAGGAAGTGACGCGCGACCTGATCATCGAGTTCCGCGATTACGACAACGATCAGGGGTACCCGTACACGAGCGTGTGGCTGAACCTCGGCCTGCTCGATTCGAGCCTGCCGGGTGACAACGGCGACGGCTGGGTGACGTACTCGTTCACGGTGGATGATCCGAACGCGTCGGATCTGCCTGCCGGGTGGGGCGGGTACGGGTACGAGGATCCGGTGACGTTTGAGCCCATGCTGCCCCCGGGCCGGACCTTTGAGAGCGTGCTGGCGAGCGTGGACGAGATCTCGTTTACGACGTTTGTTCCCGGGTACTTCTTCGGGTTCACGAACTTCGAGATGCAGGTGGACAACATCGCGCGCACGCCGACGGGCACCGATTGCCTGGCTGATGTCAACGGCGACGGCGATGTGACGCCCGCGGACTTCTCGGCCTGGGTCGCGGCGTTCAATGCTCAGGCGCCCGAGTGCGACCAGAACGGCGACGGCTCGTGCACCCCGGCCGACTTCAGCGCGTGGGTGGCGAACTTCAACGCCGGCTGCTGAGTTGTAGTGAATTGAATTGATCTTCAGGGAAGGACGGGCGCTGCACACGCGTCGGTCTGGACTCCACTCGTCGACGCCGCCCATCACTCCCGGGCGGCGTCGATGTTTTTAGAGCGTGTTCAGATGTCCCGGGCGAGGATGAGGCTGACGTAGTTGGTGTAGGGCCATTGCCACTGCTGGACCTCCTCGTAGCCACGGCGTTGGTAGTAGCGGAGCAGCGCCGAGTCGGGGCGGGCCATGCTGAGCGCGAGCTTGGTGTTGCCCAGCTCCCGGGCCCGGCGGACGCAGGTGTCGAGCAGGCGCGTGCCGACGCCGATGGCCTGGAGCGTCGGGTCGACGGCGAACATGGCAAAGTGCGCGACGCCCTCTTTGAGGAAGTAGTCGGGGAAAGTGACCTGCTCGTGCTCGTTGAGGAGGATGACGCCCACGATGCGCTGGGTGTCCTGTTCGTGGTCCATGAAGGCAAGGTAGCACTCTGAGTTGAGGACACGGTCGAGGGTGCGCGCGTAGTCCTGCCTGCCCGCGAGGGGGTCGAGGCCGATGGCCTTCTGGCGTGCGTAGGCGCGGTGGAGCAGGTGGGTGATCTCTTCGATGGAATCGCCAGTGAGGAACCGCCTGACGGTGACGGGTGCCTGGTCGGGCTTCGTCTCGCTGATCGGTGGGCATTGGCTCGGTTTGGGCTGGTCCATGACCTAAACGGTAGACTTGTGGGCGATGAGTGTCAGCGATGAGTGTCAGCGATGAGTATCAGCGATGAGTGTCAGCGATGAATACGGCGTGAATACCGGGCCGAAACCGACTCGGGCGATCCCGACAAGCGGTATACACCGCCTGCGCGTTCGGTACGCGGAGTGCGACCCGATGAACGTGGCGCACCACGCGAGCTACACGCCCTGGCTCGAGATGGGGCGAACGGAGCTGTTGCGCGAGGGCGGGGTGAGTTATGCCGAGCTCGAGCGCGCGGGTGTGTTCCTGGTGGTGACGAAGCTGGAGCTTCGGTACCGCAGGCCGATTCTGTACGACGATGTGATCGAGGTGCGCACGCGTGCGCACGCGTCGGGCCGGATCAAGATCCGTCATTCGTACGAGCTCGTGCTGGTGGAGCGGATGGGGCGGGAGCCCGACGCGGCGTCGGATCCGCGTGTGCCGATGGACGGCGTGTGCGCGGTGGCGACGAGCGAGCTGGCGTGCGTGGGCCCGGATGGGCGTCCAAAGCCTTTGCCAGACTGGCTCGTGCCCGCCGAGGGCGAGGTCGGCTGAGCCGGCGGCGAGAGATGATGGATCCGATATTCTCTACGGCGTGCATTGGAACAGGGCTGGGCGAATCAGCGTGATGGGTCAGCGGAGCGGCGCATGAGCGAGCGGACACCTTGCAAACCCTGCCATCCGATCCGGCGGCGATTTGTCGCCAGGGGGATGGGCAAGAAGAAGGTGTTGTGCCTGCGTCTGATGTTCATCCTGCCGCTGGCCCTGGTGCTGCTCCTGGTGGTGGTGGCGCAGACGGGGATTGCGGGGGTTCTGATCCTGCCTTCGATCGAGAAGGAGCTGGGCGTCGAGATCAAGGCGGGCTCGGTGTCGATCAACCGCTCGGGGATGCTGGTGCTGGACAACGTGACGGTGCGTGCACCGGGCGTCGAAGGGCCGGGGGGCGAGCTTGGGAGTGTGCGCCGGATCACGGCGGACGTGGAGTGGGGCAGCGCACGGGTGCGTTCGATCACGCTGCAATCGCCCAACGTGAGGCTGAGCGAGAACGCGGACACGGGCGTGGTGAACTTCGCGTCGTTCAGCCTGCCCGATTCGCCGGACGTGGGCGGTCCGATGACGCTGCCGAGCGTGCGTGTGGAGGCGGGCAGCATCGAGCTCGCCGAGCACACACGGCACTCGGTGCGTGTGCTCAAGCGGATGAACATCGAGGGGGCGCTGCTGCCCGATGGCGACGACGCGTACAAGATCGCGCTCGAGCAGACTGGCACGCGTTCTGGGATCGAGCTCTCGGGGACGATCGATCGGCTCGGTGTGGAGGTGATGCTCGCGGGCGTCTCGCTCGATGAGTGGGGGCCTTCGAGTGTGCCGGGCAGGCTCAGGCCCTTCGTCGAGATGCTCGACGTCAGGGGTGAGATCAGCAACACGACGTTCAGCATGAGTTCATCGGGCACGATGACGGCTGCGGTGCATCTCAACGGGGTGGCGATCACGCTGCCCATCGACATGAACGAGACGTCGGGCGCGGGACGGATGCGGATGACGGAGGTGTCCGGGGCGATCAGCCTGCGCGACGACGAGTTCAACGCGGAGATCTCGGGCCTGCTCGAGGACGTGCCCTACGAGGTCAACCTGACATACGAGGGGCTGACGGTCGATGCGCCGTTCAACGGCAGCTTCAAGGTCCGCGGGTACAACATGGCGACGAACCCGGACATCGTGCCCTTCCTGCCAGAGGAGGTCGGGCACAGGCTCCAGCAGTTCGCGGGCTCGTCCCTGATGGCCGAGAGCGGGGACGTCCCGATCAGCCCGACGGCGGTGGTTGACGCCAACGTGACGCTCTGGCGCGGCCCGCCGACACCCGACGGCCCGGCGGAGCTGGACTTCCGCGGGAGTCTCTCGTTCACGAACGGAACGGCGGCGTACGAGGTCTTCCCGTATCCATTTCGGAACATGGCCGGCAGCGTGCAGTTCGATCGCACGCGCATCCGCATCGAGGAGATTCGGGGTGTTTCGCACACGGGGGCGACGATCAGCGCGTCGGGGCTCATCGAGCCGATCGGTCCGACGGCGAGCGTGAATCTGCAGATCGATACCGTGAACGTTCCGGTAGACGACGTGCTCGAGGAGGCGCTCGGCGAGACGCGGGGCGGGATCATCGATGAGCTGTTCGACGATCGGCGGTATGCGCAGCTCGTCGAGCGGGGGCTGATCCTGACGCCTAAGCGGGCGGAGGAGCTGCGCGAGCAGCGCGACCGGCTGGAGCTCGAGTTGGCGAAAGCCGAGCGCGACGGTGCTGGGGGGACGAGGATCGAGCAGATCCGTGCGCAACTCTCGAGCACGAAGAGTCAGCTCCGCACGCCGGTGTTTGCTTACCGCGGGAAGGCGGACCTTGGGATTCGGCTCCGGCGCGAGGAGGGCGAGGTCTCGCACTGGTCGCGTCATATCGAGGTTCGGCTGCCCGAGGCCGGGGTGGTGCTGAAGGACTTCCCGCTTCCGATCAGGGCGCGGGATGTGGTGGTGGTGCTGACGGAGGAATCGGCTTCGCTGCTCCGTGGGTCGTACAGGCCCATCGGGGGCGGGACCGCAATGCTCACGGGCACAGCGGCGCTGCGCACGCCCGAGGGCGAGGCGGCGTTCCGCCCGGCGCTGCGCGTGCAGGCGGACCGTGTGCCGGTGGGGGATCTGCTTCGGTTTGCGATCGGGCCGCCGGAGGTGGAGGACGAGGACCCGGGCGTGAGCGCCGACCGCAGGGTGGCTTCGGAGCTGGTCGAGCGTCTGGGTGTGAACGGGACGTTCGCGGCCGACGGGCTCGTGCTGACAAGGCCGAATGGGAAGCTCGGGTTCGATCTGGAGATCACGCCCGACAACGTCGTGCTGGCGAGCGAGCCGATGCGGGATCGGGCGCCGATGCTGGTGGGCGATCTGGTCGGCAAGCTACGTGTGACAGAGCAGGGGATGAGTCTGAACGCGGAGGCGCGGGCGTACGGCGTGGATGACGACGAGTCGCTCGAATCGCCGGTGGATGTGCGCGTGGAGGCGGATGTCGACTGGTCGGGTGACGACGGGTTGAAGTATGAGGCGAACATCGAGGCGGACGGGGCGTTCTTTCAGCTTCCGGCCGAGCAGGTGGTTGGCGCCATCAGCGATGCGGGCGGTGAGTCGCTGGTCTGGCTGCGTGACACGTTCAACCCGACGGGGCGCGCTGATATCCGGGCCTGGCTGATGTCCGACGGGCGCCAGCCGGTGACGGACGTGCACGTGACCAACATCGAGTCGATCGAGGCGGACTATCTGGGCGGCAGGCTCGAGCTTCGTGAAGTGGTCGGCGAGGCGCACGCGGTGCTCGGGGCGTTCCGCACGCTGGCGACGGATGGGCTGAGCGGCGAGCTTTTCTATGAGGGCGAGCAGGCCGGTAAAGCGGAGATCGCGGGAACGCTCGGGATCGACGAGGTGGGCGAGGACCCGTCGCGCGAGCTGCGGATCGGGCTGACGGGCGGTCGGTTCGATTCGGTGCTCGCCGAGCGGGTCGTGCGCGATGTGGTGGGCGGCGCGGTGGCGAAGGAGTATCTGGAGCACGGCGTGCGGGGCGGGTTCGACGCGGTGATCTCGATGACTGCGCCGAGGCCGGCGATCGGGAACACGCCCAATGAGGGCGTGGCGCGGATCGCGTTCGTGGAGACGACGATCGAGCCGAAGTGGGCGGAGCTGACGAGGCTGGGGACAACCGTGTCGCTTGGAGAGATGTCTGGTCGGCTGATCGCGAGCAAGCAGAACGCGCGGCTGGAGAAGATCAGCGGCAGCTCGGATCGGCTGAGTGTGTCAATCTCGGGCGGGGCGACGCCGGACGGCTCGGGCGGGACGATCGCGGATGTGACGTTCGATTTCGACGCGGATTCACTCAGTAAAGAGGTGCGCGCGGTGCTGCCGGTCGAGGTGTTGGCGGTCATCGACGCGGGGCTCATGGAGGTGGACGGGCCGATCGGCGCGCGGGGGGCGCGGCTGAGGACGCACAAGCCTGCGGACTCGGAGACGGCTCTCGTGGAGTTTGCGGGGCTGCTCTCGTTTGAGGACGCGGCGCTGACAGCGGGCGCGCGTGTGGAGCGGGCGGCTGGCAGGGTTCGGATTGATTTCGACAAGCCGCTGGTCGGTGTGCCGGAGTATGAGTTGGAGATCCAGGCCGAGAGCGCTTCGGTGCTCGGGCTGCCGATGCAGAACGCGCGGGCGGTGGTGCGGTCGTCCGGCGAGCCGCGGGGCGTGCTGGTGCCGGTGATCTTCGCGGAGAGTTGCGACGGCGTGATCTCGGGCACGGCTGCGGTGCACCCGGCGGGCGATTGGGCGGGCCAGGATCAGCGCACATACGAGAGCCTGCTGACGTTCAGTGGATTGAGATTGAACGAGGCGATCGACGGGTTCGCCTCGGCGCGGAGCGGTGTGGGCAAGGAGCCAAGGCCCGACACGGGCGCGCGGCTGGTGGGCGAGCTCTCGCTCGGCGGGCTGGTCGGGCGTGACGAGACACGTCGCGGCAGGCTCGACTTGCGCATCGCGGGCGGGGATGTGATCGATGTGCCCGGCGCGATCCGGTTGCTCGAGGCGGGCAATCTGCAGATGCCCGCGGGCGAGGGGATCGACTTTGCGAGCGTGGAGGCGGTCTTCGACGGCGGGCAAATCGCGATCGAGGGGATGTCGCTCATCAGTTCGAGTGTGGAGCTGATCGGGTACGGGACCGCGACGTGGCCCGACCTGGAGCTGGATCTTCGGCTGCGTTCGCGGGCGACCCGCCGGATCCCTGTTTTGAGCGAGCTGCTCGAGACGATCCGGGACGAGTTCGTGACGATCGCGGTCACGGGGACCGCCTCTGAGCCGCGGGTGAGCGTACAGTCACTTCCCGAGACGCGGCGGGTCATCGGCCGGGTGCTCGGGTTCGACGAATCGGCCTCGGACAGGCGTCTGAGTGATCTCGAGGCTCGGGCCGAGAAGCAGCGCCGCCTCCGCGGCGGGCGCTGATCGGCAAAGAACGCGCACCGGCTCGGTGCGTTCCAATCACTTCTAGAAGACAAGGACGAATGATGAAACACAAGGACGAGCACACACGGCAGGAGCTGGACCCCGCGAGCGTTGCGCCGCAGGACGAGTCGGCTGTCCCGCCCGAGGGGTCGAGCCAGCTCAAGGCGCAGGACCCGGCGATCCAGAAGCAGCTCGGGGAGATGATCACTTCCGTTTCGGGCGTGAGCGAAGAGGAGTACGAGCACAGACTCGTGCGCGACCTGATGACCGCGGCCCTCAAGCTGATCCCCGACGGACGCGACACGGGCGAGCTCAAGCTCATCTCGGCGGCTGTGAAGGAGCTGCGCTACGCCTACCGCGTCTTTGCACAGTACCCGAGCACGCGGAAGGTGACGATCTTCGGCTCGGCGCGCACGCCGGCGGAGCATCCGGACTACTCGGCCGCGGTCGAATTCAGCAGGCTGATGGCCCAGCGCAAGTGGATGGCGATCACCGGCGCGGGCGACGGGATCATGAAAGCCGGGCACGAGGGGCCCGGGCGGGCGGCGAGCTTCGGCGTGGCGATCCGGCTGCCCTTTGAGACCAGCGCCAACACCGTCATCGCGGGCGATGAGAAGCTCATCAACTTCCGCTACTTCTTTACGCGCAAGCTGATGTTCCTGAGCCAGTGCGACGCCGTCGCGGTCTACCCGGGCGGCTTCGGCACGATGGACGAGGTCTACGAGGTGCTCACGCTCGTGCAGACGGGCAAGAGCTCGATGATCCCGATCGTGCTGCTCGAGGGCGAGGGCGTGCGCTACTGGGACGAGTGGCACGAGTTTGTCACCGAGAAGCTGCTCGGGCACGGGATGATCAACGACGAGGACCGGAGCCTGTACCGCATCTGCCGGACAGCCGAGGAGGGCGTCGAAGAGATCGAGCGGTTCTACCGCGTGTACCACAGCTCGCGGTACGTGCGCGATGACCTGGTCATCCGCATGAACTACGCGATCAGTGACGAGGACGTGGCGAAGCTGAACGAGGAGTTCGCGGTGCTCGTCAAGAGCGGGCAGATTGTTCAGTGCGGGCCGTACCCCGAGGAGGACGACCACCTCGACATGCCCAGGCTCGCCTTTACGCACACGCGGTATCACTTCGCGCTTGTGCGTCGGCTCATCGACCGGATCAACATGTGCGAGCCGAGAGCTGAGGGATGATCCGTCTCTCTGCGATCGCGGGGTGGGTCGTTGCATCCCTCGGGTGCGTGATCGGCTGCGCGGGCGGCGGGAGCGGGCCTGTGGCGCCCGAGCCCATGCCCTGGCAGCAGCCCGACCTTGAGCGCCCGATCGTGGAGGGGAATCAGGAGGGTCTCGAGCTCCGGGTGTGGGCGGTCGAGGATCAGGACGCGCTGATCGCGGAGTTGATCGAGAACTACAAGGGTCGGCCGACACCCATGCTGGACTCTGAGCGCACGGCCTGGCGGGGCAGCGGGCTCTGGCCGATCTCGGTGCCGATCGATGAGCTGACCCTGGCGCGCGGTCGGATGCGTTTGATCGGCGTGGAGCAGCAGGACTGGCTGGGCCTGATGCCGACGTGGCGCGAGGTGGTGCCCGGGCGGCGCGTGGAGGCGGGCGCGATGATCGCCAGGCCGGGCGGCGTGATGCGTGCGCCGGCTGGCCGATTCCGGATGCTCGCGCGGTGCTGGTCGGTGCCGGGCTCTGAGGGGCCCGAGCTGCAGGTCGAGATGGTGGTGCAGCTCCAGCGTGTTGACCAGCGTCCGACGACGCATGATCTGGCGATCGACGCGTCACGGCCCATGCTTGAACAGGGCGAGGTCTTCGGGGAACTGACGAGCGGGTTCCTGATGCGGCCGGGCGAGGCGCTGGTGATCGTGCCGATCGAGCCGGGGTTCGACCCCGAGCTGGAAGCGGAGGCGGCGGCTCCGGATGCCGGTCCTCCGATGCCCGCGGTGCCCACGGTGGGCGAGGCGATGCTGACCTCGGTCGAGCTCGGGGGTGTGACGCCGGTGCGCCGACGCGCGATCATTGTGCTGATCGCGCGGCTGCCGAGCGAGTTCCGATTGCTGTCGGTCAGTGGGGGAGATGAATCGTGGCGTTGATGCCCATTGTGTGGCTTGTGCTCGGGCTGGTGACACTGATCTTCGGATCGGAGCTGCTCGTGCGCGGCGCCTCGAAGCTGGCGCGGGCCGCGGGCGTGAGTTCGTTTGTGGTCGGGCTGACGGTTGTGGCGTTCGGAACCAGCGCGCCCGAGCTGGGCGGCTCGCTCGGCGCGGCTCTCAACGACAACGGGGGGCTGGCGATCGGGAACATCGTCGGCTCGAACATCGCCAACATCTGCCTCATCCTCGGTGTGGCGGCCCTGATCTGCCCGATCCCGGTGCGGACCTCGCTCGTGCGGCGCGAGGTCATCCAGATGATCGCGGTCACCGTCGTCGCGATGCTGCTCATGATCCCGGCGAGCATGCCCAGGTGGGGCGGCGCGCTGCTGGTGGCGGGGCTGGGCGCGTTTCTGGTGCGGACGTACATCAACGGCAAGCGCGATCCCGAGCAGGCCAAGGAACTCGAGCGGGCGGCGACGGAGCTCTCGGAAGAAGTCGAGTCGGGTGTGAAGACGCCAATCGTGCTCAACGTGGTCTTTGTGATTCTCGGCATCGGGCTGCTTGTGTTCGGGGCGGAGAAGCTGGTCGCGGGCGCGACATCGCTGGCGCAGATGCTCGAGGTGCCCGACGCGGTGATCGGGCTCTCGCTCGTGGCGCTCGGGACGAGCGTGCCGGAGCTCTCGCTCTCGGTGGTCGCGGCTTTGCGCAAGGAACCGGACATCGCGATCGGGAATGTGCTGGGCTCGAACATCTTCAACGTGCTGTGCGTGATGGGGCTGACGACGCTTGTGTCGCCTCATCCGATGATCGTGCCCGAGGGGATGTGGACGCTGGACGCGTGGGTGATGCTGGGCGCGGCTCTGGCGTGCATCCCGTTGATGTTCCTGGGGGGGCGGATCACGCGGATCGAGGGGGCACTGCTTCTCGGACTGTACGTTGTGTACATGGGGGCGCTGTACGTCCTGCGACGCGGCTAGGTCGCGGAGGTTTTCGGGTCAGGGGAAAGCCCTGCCCGTGATCAAACCGATGCTGTGGGCGGAGGACTATCCGCCGTGCTGCGTGTATCCATGATCTCGGCCAAGGCTGGCATGAAGCTGGCGATGCCGGTGTTCCATCCGGAATCCCCGAGCCGGGTCTTGCTGCGCTCGGGTTTCGAGCTGGACAGCCGGACGATTCTGCGTCTGCGTGAGCTGCAGGTGCGTGCGGTCTGGATCAATTACCCGCCGCTGAGTTTCCTGCTGAAGCACGCCTCGCCCGAGGTGATCCGTCACCGCGCGTCGGTCGCGGGTCATGTGCACGGCTTGCTGGATGATCTGAGCCGGGGCTCGCACGCGGATCTGGAGTACTCGTCGTACGCGCGGACGGTTTCTTCGTTGTCGCAGTCGCTGATCGACAACCCCGACTCGAACATGCTGCTGGACGAGGTGGCCTCGGGCGGCGACGACAATCTGGAGCACGCCTGCTCGGTCTGCTTCATCGCGGTGCTGATGGGGCTGAAGATGGGGACGTATCTGGAGCACCAGCGGGCGCGTGTGTCGGCTGTGGTGGCGCGTGACGTCACGCC
>MDTD01070915.1_pt1 | contig 21275 bp, 30 predicted proteins | sample 811221 | NCBI WGS metagenome assembly MDTD01 (sample SAMN05326646, study PRJNA326480) | marine metagenome | isolation source: seawater | place: Pacific Ocean: South West | collected 2011
AGAATTTTAGACGGTTATTAGGTATGATTAAACTAGATGCTATTTATAAAAACAAAAAATTTAGAGCATCTAGTCTATCAGAGTTTATTTGGTTTGATTTGCTTGAAGATGTAATAATATATTACTTAGGAATTCTTAAGGAATTTACTTTGTCTTTTAGCTGTGATTCATATGGATATTCAATAAATATATACGATATCAATACGTGTAAAACTATAATTGATATTGAAAAGAATAATTCATATGATCACTATTACTTTGTTACACCATTTTCTCAAATCAATGTAGAAATACACTTAATAAATAAAAGTATTTTTAAAGAAGTATTTAATCATACAAGATTCTTTTACGAGATAAGAGACCCGTCAGATGTAGGAATTGTTGACTCTGCAATTGAAGTTGAATGTGATGTTCAAAATATTGATAAAATAAAATTTATGCTGATTCCAGAATTAACAAGAGAAATACAATATGCAATATTAAGAAATAAAAATGGAATATCTTTAGATAGTAAAAATCAAATTTTATACTATGCAGAGTTTGAATATTTTTATATGCAATCTAAAGTTCTTAATATAAATTTTTTAAAAAACTTAAAAGAAAAAATTAACAATAAAAAAGTTTTAAAAAACATTATTGAGATCTATAATCAAATAGAGGGAAAAATTGAAGTTTAAAAAATTATTAAAAGATCATAAAGAGTTTACTAAAAACTTTTATGACACAGATAACTTAACTGATAGACAGCGTGAAGAGTTAATGAAAACACTGAGTTTAGCATTGCACCATGAAGTCTCTCAAATTGTTAAATCAACTAATTTTAAAGTATTTGATAAAGAGTCATATGAAGTAAATACTAATGAAGTAGTCTATAATACAGTCGACTCATTTAGATATATGTTAGCTATTTTAGGTTTATATGATATCACATCAAAAGATTTTATGTCTGCATATGAAGAAAAAGACTTATATTTAAAAAAGATACAAAATCTAAAAGATCATAAAAAAGGACAGCCAGTTGCTATTATTGATATTGATGATATCATATGTAACTTTAGAGAGTACTTTAATGAATGGTTATATAAAACATTAGGAATTGTTATAGATAAAAACAGCACATCTTATTATTCTTCTAAAGAAGTAAAAGATTTTGGTTACAGTCCTGAAGGTGTTTTTGAAGACTTTATACAGACAAATGAGTTGTTAAATATTCCTTCTATTACAAGTACAATAGACGTAATTAATTATCTTCATGATGAGGGATATTACATTCAGCTATTAACTAGTAGACCTGAAAGTAATTTGAAATGCAAGTATCAAACATACAAATGGCTAGATAATAATGGAGTATTATTTGACAATTTATCTTTTGCATATGAAAAGTACATTTGGGTAGCAAAGCAAAAATATTATCTTTCAGGAGATGTTAAGTTTGCTATTGATGACAGTCCAAAACATTCTATGGAGTATGCCACTCATGATTTAAAAATACTTATGCCAGATTTACCTTACAATAGAAAAGCAAGACATGATAATATAATAACTTTTAAAAGAGAAAATATGTTAAAAGAAGTTAAAAAAATAGTAAATAATAAAGTGTAAATTAAAAAAAAACATAGTATAATATTAAAGTAAATAACAAAACAAATATAATGGAGAAAAAATGCCAATTAATAATGATCTAAAACCTGTTACATTACCTATGGAATTAAAATTCGATCAAGAAGTCAAAACAAGATTTATTAATAATCTTGAAGCTTTAAATGTAGAATTGATTGAAGGACCAACAAGGCATCAAGCAATGAATATTGCATGGAATATGACAAAAGCAACTTGGGCAGATGATCCTTTGTCAACACAGTTAAGTCCTTTTCAACTTAAAGAAGCATCGCAAAACTTGCAAGATGTTTTAAATTTTAGAGCACTTCCTACTCCAATGGAGTGTCTTGGATTTACTTTTAAAATTAGTGGAATTGATACACAAACAGTTACACATCTTATTCGTCATAGAGCCGGCTCATTTGCAGCACAATGTACAGGCGATAGAGATCTAAGATATGATAATGTATTAGTTCCTGAATCTATTGAAAACTCTCAAGGTGGTGAAGATGATTTTTATCATAGATATATTAAACTTGCAATGGCAGCAAAAAATCTATATGCAGACATGGTTGATTCAAAAACTATTTCAATGATGGATGCACGAGTAATACTTCCTAAATGTATGGAAACATTTTATATTGCTAGATTTAACTTAAAAGATTTGATTGGATTTATTAAACAAAGACAAGATGTGCAAATCCAGCCAGAAGTTGATAATATTCTTGCAACAAGAATTGCAAGATTAGTTGTTGATAGAATTCCTGAAGTTTCTACATGCTTAGACTTTGAAAAGCCTGACATGCATTATGTTAGAACATTTAGAGTTAAAATGCCTGATGGTTCTTTTACCTCTAGAGGAACTAATTTATATCAGCCTGAACCTAAAAACGATTTGTTTGAGTATAATGAAAATGACTCTATTTATCCATGTCGAAGAGAAGAGTTAAATGGTAATAAATCTGGCGAAGAAAAAATATTCACAAGAATGTGGAATGAAGACGTACAATACATCAACAGCGTTAAAGCACAATTTTAGGAGACACTATGAAAATATATTTAGCAAGCGGATGGTTTAACCCTACACAAGAAGAAGAATTAACACGTCTAGAAAATATCTTTGATCAAAGAAAAGCATTTTTTGAATTGGCTTCGCCAAGAAGAATATTTGTGTGTCCTCCAAACGCACCGCAATCAGTACAAGATGAAACTTTTACAGGAAATCTTCATCATATTTCTACATCAGACTTTTTACTAGTTAATACAAGAGATAAAGATATTGGAACAATTTGGGAAGCTGGATATGCATATGCACATAATAAGCCTATTATTTATTTTTGTGCAGGTTTACCTGAAGGTGCTAAGTTTAATTTAATGTTAGCTAAAAGTGGTATTAAAGTTTGCACTTCGTTTGATGAGCTTGAAGATTATCTTGATCGAGTAATCAGCACACAAGAATTAATAGATGAACCTTATGATAAAAGTATCGAGTGAAATAATAGAAGATGGTCACGATTTATGCGGAAAATCAATATATTCTATTAGTGAAGAACACTATAACTATGATATTTGTAACTGGACTGGTTTTACAAGATATTACTTTGATAATGTTTTGTTGAAAACAAAATCAGATAAAATAGTTATTTTAGTATCTAAAGATTTAGACAATAAAACTTTTGCAGCTACATATAATTGTTTATATGGGAATCAAAAAATAAAAATCTATCGTGAAGATATAAAAGAAATAATAAACAATGAAGTTAAAGAAGATTCCAAGAAGCATTAAATATTTTCGTTCTTTTGAAGTTATTGAAAACAAAAAAAGAGAGTTAGTAGTATTTCCAACAGGTGTACTAGCTAAAACAAAAAAATTTAATATTAGACTTTCTAGACTAGATTATGATTATCAAGATAAAATTATATTAATAATAAAGTATTATAAGAATTGGGATAATATTTTTTACGTATGTCTTATTAATAATAGATTATTTTCTTTAACTTCAAGTGACATAGAATACTTTATAAAGCCACACATAAGGAATACTAAATGAGTACTAAAGCAACAATATTTCATAATAATAAACTTCACTTTTACGAAGAAGTATTTGACAATGAAAACATATACTTAGAGTTATATGATTTAGAAGAAGCATCGATACAAATATTTCCAAAGTATTCAACAAAAGAACAAAAAAATAAAATTACATTTAAAATATTAAAAAAAGATTTCAAAGATATTATTAATAAAGTTAATAAAATAAATTTGGAGTAAAAATGAATTGTATAAATGATAATGATATTTCTTATTTTAACAAGCTAAAAAAGAACTTTGAAAATAAAATAATAAAAAAAGTTAATATTTTAAGTGGAAAGTATATAAAAAAAATAATAAAAAACATTTTTATTTTAAATGGAAGAAGTCTTATCAGTATGTCAAAAAAAAACAATACTGTTTGCTTCAAGATAGATGATCTTAAAGTATTTAGTGAAGTTAGTAGCATTTCGAATTGGAGTACTTTAAAAACAGAATATAGTAGAGTTTGTATAGATTTTAAAGATGGAAGCAAGTTATATCTAAATGACAAAGAAGACAATGGAACTTTTGAAATAGAAAAAAAATATGGACTATAATAAAAAATATAATGTTTCTTTTAAAGGATTACTAAAGGGAGACTATATTGAGTATAGTGAATATAGTATATATTGTAAATATAAAAAAAAATGTTTAATTTTAAGTAGAAAACTAAAAGCTAAAATCACAACAAAATTTGGCCCTGAAAAATATTTTGAATATACAGTTCTACAAGAAAATGAAGTCATAAAAATAAAAACTCAAAATATAAAAATACATTTAATAGTTAGATCAAAATAGTAATAGAAAGTGATTAAATTTTGTCTTGCTTAATATATAGAATATGATAAATCTTAAATAAGCAGGGATTATGAGCTATAAAAATTCTAAGCATTATAAAACTAGATTGATTGAGGTAAGTTTGTCTAGCGATCAAACTATATCATCTACAAGCGAAACTCTTATAAACTTTGATTCTATAAGAGGAGACTCTGGTCACGGAGTTTCTTTAGTAAGCGGTCAAAATGGAAGAATTAGACTAAGTGCAGGAAAATACTATCATATTATTGGACCTGTATCTATGGATAAAAATTCAACAAGCGACCAATATAGTGTAAAATGGTGGAACCCAGATGGTTCTCAAATACTTGAATCTGACGGTGCTTTTAGATCTTATGGTTCACATACATCTGGATCTAATAAACATTTTCAATGTCTGCATTGTCAACTATTAGTAAACCCTACAAGTGATCAAGATTTTGATTTAAAAGTAGATGGTGAAACAGGTTCTATACTAAAAGACGGAACTATGTTATTTATTATAGAAATGAGTAAAGAATGAGTTATAATAATTTTAATGATATAAATCCTTTAGTTGCAGTTTATAAAAATTCTTCTAGAACAACATCAGGTACAGTAGTATCCTTTCAGTTTGATACTAGCTTATATTCTGGAACTATTTCAAGCAATATTTTAACAGTAGACTATCCTTGTACTCTTAGAGGTGACTTTTACGGAAATACATCAGAAACTATTGTTGTTAATTCACAATTTAATATTGATGGTGTTGATCAGTATCAATGCAGAGACCACTATTCAGGATTTGGGGGTGGTAATATTGGAGGAAGTGAAGTATTTTTTGCAGATGCTTCTGCTAATATTGATATAAAAGCAAAATACAGGACAAATGGAAACTTAAGCCTTACAACATTTGCAAAGTTCCCGAGAATTACAGGTGTTTTAATTAAATGACTTATATACCTTTTTTTACTACTTCTACATTAAAATCTGATATTCTTGCGAGTAAAGAATCTTCGGAAATATCAGGTACTTTAACAGCACATTTTGATAAAACAGATATCACAAATACAGATGTTACTTCAAGCAATGATTATCAATTTACTTTATCAAGTTCTAGTGGTTCTTCTTTTCTTTTAGAAGGAAGTATTTTGGTTAATAATACAGATACAAATGTAGCTACTGCTGTTATGCAGTGGTATGATGAAACAAATTCAACTTTTATTGGAACAAAATGTAGGATTACTAATAAAATTGATTCTGAAGATCTTGACCCTCAATATCCAACAACTGCAAGCGCAATAATTTTAGCAAGTGATTTTGGAGGTTCAGATATTACAGTAAGTTTAAGAGCAATTTCAACTTCTGGTAATGCAATATATCCTGCTACTATAGTTGGGTCTAACAATGGAAGAGTTTTGACAGCAGTATTTAAAATATTGCAAACTTAGTTGATTTTATAAGTGTAAATTAAATAATATTATTTTATAATAATAATAAAAACATTATAAGGAAAATAATATATGAGAATTGCTATCACAGGTGAAGATGGATTTATTGCAAAAAATCTTATTAAACAAATTAAAGAATTTGATCACGCATATATTTCTTTAAAAAAACATGGTCACTTTTTATCTTCAAGGTTGGAAGAAACAGGTGAACCATGTGTATATTCTAATGATGAAGAAAATTGGTATAGAACTTTTACTACTTTAGATATTGATGTAATTGTTCATAACGCAGCAGTTGTAGGAACAGATGTTGTTGCATTAAATGGTAAGCATTCAAATATGACAAATGTTTACGGAACTCAAGTAATTACAAATGCTGCAAATAGAGCTGGCATTTTAAATGTTTACATAGGCACTTCAGTAATATATGATACAAAAATATATCAAGATGTAGAAATAACTGAAAAAAGTAAAATATTTCCTAGAACTTTATACGCTATTCAAAAGTATGCCGGAGAAATGATTGTTAGAAATACTGCTAAAGAGTACTTAGTAATCAGACCTTTATTTGCGTACGGCGGAGAGGGTGATATGAATTCTTTAATTGCTAAGTCAATGTTTGCTGTAAAAAACAATAAAGAAAATATTGATATGTTTTTAGATCCAGAAAAAATTAAAGATTACATGCATGTTATGGATTTTTGTAATGCAATCATGACTGCAATAGTTTCTGACAAAAGAAACAATGATTATAATGTATCAGCTAATAATCCTTATAAAACTGCAATGATTATTAATAAAATTCAAAATCATATTAACTGCGACTTAAGTAGAATCATAAAATGGCATGAAGATACAGATTATTTAGGAAATCATAGACTTTCAAGTAATAAGTTTAGAAAAGACTTTAACTGGAAAAATCAAATATCATTTGAAGAAGGAATAGAGATGTCATGGTATTCAATACAGAATTGTGACGATGATTATAATCCTTTAAAATATTTAGAGCAAGCTAAAGAATCAAATGTAAATTTAAAAGATTTTTTTCCTAAATAAATTATTCGTTATAATTACCTATAAAGGAGAAATCTTTTATGGGAAGAAAAACAACAAAAATAGTTCTTAATTGTAGTCATTGTAAAAAAGATTATAAAATAGCTCCTTCAAAAGCTAAAACATCAAAATTCTGCTCTAAAGCTTGTATGGATGAAGCTAGAGATGTAAAAGTTGAATATACATGTAAAACATGTAAAACTGTTTTTAAGTCTGGAAAGAAAAAGACTTATTGTTCTAGAGCATGTTATGTTGAAGACGTAAAGAAAAAAAGAGTAGATTTAAAGTGTCAAAGTTGCGGTAAAGAATATCAAAAACCTGTAGGTAAAGAAACTAAATATTGTAGTAGACAATGTACATTTGTAGCTCAAAGTAGTGGTCTTGCTGATATACCATCTAATGGTAGAAAAGGTTTTAGACGAGACTTAAATCCTAACTACTTTTTTAAATCTTCTTTAGAAGCTGACTATGCAAGATATTGTGATTCTGTAGGAAAAAAATATATTTACGAGCATAAAACTTTTAAAGTTTTATATGGTGATAAAGAAAAAGTATATACTCCTGACTTTTATCATCCAGAAGAAGATAGATATGTTGAAACTAAAGCTGTTAGACGCGATAGAAAGTTTAATTCAAATTTATTGGCTGCAGATTTACTTAAACAACAAGGCGTTAATATTGATGTTTTACTAATGGATGATTTTTATAGATCAATAAAACAAAGTGGTCATTACTGGTTAATTGACAATATTGAAAACAAAAATTATGATGGAACTAGACATTTAATATATTTAAAAAAGAGAGTAGAAAATGTATCAAATAAATCAACTAGTTAGATTTTATAATCCAATAAGTCATATATTTCCGCCAGATATAAAAGACTACAATATAGGTTTGATAGTATCTAAAAACAATTCTTTAAATACAAAAAACCCAGTTTACAAAATACTTTATCAAAATAAAACACTTTATGCTATCAGTGAGTATATAAAACCTCTTTAATAAAGAAAGAATTTTATGAACAGATCAAAACAGAAAGGCATGATTTCAGTTATTATTCTTTTTGCTGCTGGAATATTAGCTTTGTTTAGTATTGGTATTATTAATATAGGAAAGTTGTCTATAGATATTAATATAGAAAAACAAGCTTTAGATAGCTGTAGTGTTTTAATTGGAAATAAAGTTATTCAAACAAATAATATAGAATTAGCATGCAATTCAAATTTTGGTAATAATTGTTTAGAAATATCAGGAAGCAAAAGTGGAAATTTAACTTGCAATGATAAAGGATTAGATTGCAATAATCAAGGTGTATGTAAAAGAAAATTTTTAGTTTCATCAACATATAATCCAAATAATAGAGATGTCACAAAATCAGTTAATGTCTATGTAAACGAAGAAAATCATGAAGTAAATATAGTTGATGCTGGTGTAGTTTTATTATTAGATTATAGCGGATCTATGAGAGGAAATAGAATATTACAGTTAAAGTCAGCTGTAAGAGAGTTTATCGATTCTAGATTTAATCTCAGCTACTCTGTTATACTTTATAATAGTAATATTATAGCAACATCAAATATTGGGAAAGGATTTAACCACGATCAAACTGCATTGTCTATAGTTAATAATAATAATCCAGGTGGAGGTACTAATTTTGTTACACCACTACAAGAAGCAATAAGACAAATAAACAGTACAAACCATGAAGTGTATTATATACTACTAATATCAGATGGTTCGCCTAATGAAGGATTAACACCTTCAAAAAACTTTGTAGATAATAACATTATGAATATTAACAATGATTTTTGTATTTTTTCTACATCTCAAAATCCATGTATATCTATTTTTACTTTAGGAGTAGATAATGCTGATATTAACGTTTTATCTAATTTGAGTGGAAATACTTTAAATCAAAATAATAATGACTATTTATATACAGTAAATGCTAATCAAACATCATTAGCTTTTAGTGCAATAATAGAAGAAATAATGTGTAGAGTAGGACCTGTATTTGCTGATGACTTATATGTATTTAATGATTTAGAAGCTTTAGAAGAAGATATAGATTATGTATATGATGATGATGTTAAGATTATTAAATTTTATGACCAAGAGCCTTTTAATATATGCACAGAAATGTTAAATAATAGAAGTAACATTACAATAAGATGGGGAAAAACATATTTAGAAGTTTTAGAGTAAACTTTTATATTTATAGTACTTATACATAGCTATTGTCAGTTTTAATATTCATAAATTAAATATTATTAAGATATAATAAATAAAAAATTATTATTTATTTACCCATATTGTGAAAAAATAAAATTTTATTCTTTAAATGACTCATTCTTTCTATTGCATTCTTAGAAAGTTTATACATTTGTTTAAAGTACTTTGTTGTAATTTTTGAAAGTCCTAACTTATCAATGTCATTTTCATTTTTTATCATAAGCAAAGAATACGCAAATATACTAGCAGGTATATCATGTTCACCTACACCTTTTGTAAATTCTTCTTTGTCAAAGAAACTTACAAGCTCTTTTGTTATTTCTGTCTCAGACATAAATTTACTATCATCAATTTTTCTTCCTACAAAGTTACTAACATATCTTCCTTCAAAATCTACTGAGTTTTCTTGATTTTCTTTATTTATTAAGTTCATCATATTAGTAGAAGAAACTATGTCAAAATAACCATGAAAAAAATCATGAATAGACCACGAAATTATTTCTCTTAAGTTTTTAGTATCACTAAACAATCCTAGTTTATATTTACTTCTATCAAAATTATTTCCCGACTGAAAACTCTTAAGAGATGCAGCAGAAGTTTTAACTAAATCAGCTTGAAGATTAATTATTATTAGAAGATTGTTTGTATTTAAGCTTTTTTCTATATGACGCTTTTGCTCATTGTTAGTTTTACAAAGATTTAGTATTCTTTCTACATTATCAATGTTTTTATCAACTAGAACTGTTTTTTCTTCATACTGATATTCATCTCCTAACTTTTCATAATCAGACATTTCTTTGTTAAACTCAGAATATAACTTTTCGTTTTGAGGATCATCATGCACAACAAATGCAAGATCAATAGGAAAGTCATTATTAATTAACCCACTAGACTTAATTGTTTGTGAAGGTCTTTCATTAATAAAGTTTTGTTTCCACTCAGTTAATAGTTCTTTAAATTCTTTTCTACTTAGCTTGCTCATAAATTTCTCTTTGATAAAAAAAATTATTTTTTCTTTTTAGCAGCTTTTTTAACAACTGCCCAAGGTTTAGAAGGAGTTGCAGAGTTAACTCTAGCATGTGCCCATTGATGTTGTGTCATTCCTTTTCTACTTCCGCTAGATGCCCAAGCAGCAAGTCCTTTTCTATACTCAGCATATACAGAACTAGGAGTCAGTCCTCTTTTTTTGGCTTTCTTTTTTAAAGTTTCTTTTGTTGCAGCAGAAAGACCTCCTGAAGATGACTTTCTTTTTGTCTTCTTTTTCTTGGCTTTTTTAGAAGTCTTTTTCTTTTTTTTTCTTTTACGTCTAGCTTCATCGATCAAAGCTTCTTCAATAAATGCTTCTAATAAAAATAATTCTTTCATAGATCTACTTTCTTTTTTTACTTTTTTGAATCATGTCTTGGTTTATTTTTCCAGCCTGGTGATTTTCTTGCTTTTTTTTCCATCTTTTCTCTTCTTTTATAAGCTCTCTGAATTCTTTTAGGATCACCACTAGCAAGATCAGCTTTTGTTGCATCTAATTGCTTGTCTCTTTTACTACCTTCTGGTGCACTATAGTTAGGATGATGTTTAGTCTTCTTTTTCTTTTTTTTTCTTTTACGTCTAGCTTCATCGATCAAAGCTTCTTCAATAAATTCTTTTAAAAAAAATAAATTTTCCATGCAACACCTACTTTATACTTACTTAATTATTTCTTACTTTTAGATTTATTCATTCTTTTTGTTTTACGCTTTGAAGCCTCTTTTCTTTTTTTTGCATAATCATAAGCTCTTTTAAGTCTAGACTTCACCTTTGGATCTTTTGCTTTTTTATAAGCTGCTCTAACTCTTTGGTGTATTAAGTTTATAATTTGAGATTGTCTTGCATGAGACTTTGATTTAAAAGTTTTTTTTGATAAAGTTTTTCTAATATCAGCAGCAGTTTTAAATTTTACACTTACAGTATCTTTAGGGTTTTCATCAGTATATAGTCTTCTACTGCTTCCTTTAGGCTTCTTACCAGTTCCAACTTTAGGATCACTTTCTAAAATAATATATTCTTTAATGTATAGTTTTAAATTTTCTTTACACAACATTGAGGTACCATTTTTTTATCAATAAATATAGTGTTTTCTTTTCTATCACCTATCTGGATATCATTTCCATTTACACCTGAAATTTTTCCAGTTTTAGGTTGTTTCATGTTTTTTAAGGACTTTAACTTTTTACATTCTTTACAACAGGGAAAGTATTTAACTTCTTTTCCAATATCTTCTTTAGAAAATATTTCTTTTACTGACTCTGATAAAAAACTTCTCCACTCTTTAATTATTTCTTTTGTATTCATTTGTACTTTTTTACCTCAATTGTTAGACTTGTTTTGTTTTTATTAATTATTCGATGCCAAGTATAACTAGGTATTTTATAAACATTATTAACAGACATTAAAGCAGGTAGTTCGTTATCAAACTGTATATACCAACCAGTACCTTTTTTTAATATAACTTCTCTGTCTTCTCTGTCTCTATGCCAAGTCAATTCTTTACTGCTTGAATTACAACTAAACTTTCTTTCAACTAAAACAAATTTATTATTTTCTTGAATTACGTTTTCTTTAAAAGGAAGCATTTACCACCATCCAGGAATATTTCTACCAAATAATTTTGTAGCTCTGCAAGACCAATACCCAGCTTTTGTTTTATCTTTCTTCTTACTACATTGATGTCTATCACCAAAAGATTTTCTTCTTTTTCTGTGTGCTTCACTGTCACCCATTGCTGTAGGCATACTAGAACCAAAAGTTACTTTTTTAACTTTTATAGAACCGTCTTTATTTTTTTTACCCGAGTTTACAAAAACTACAGCTTTTCCTTTTCCAACTCTTTTTACTCCAGCTTTTCCTAACTTAACTTTTTTACCTTGATATTCAGCTTCAGCTATCACATCATCTTCAAGATAATAATCCTCTATTAAAAAAGGATAGTCTAAAGGAACCATTTGACCTTCGTATTTTGCCCATTTTCCTACTTCTAATTCATTAATGTACATGTTATCTATTTCATGATGTAAGTCTATAATTCCTTCTTCATTTAGCTTTCTAGCTTCATTAAATAAATTAAAATAATTTTTAGATCCTCTTCTAAAAATATTTGTACTTATAGGTATGTTTTCTTCAATGTGAAATTTTAATCCTTCACTCATTAAACTTCTTTTGTCTGAAATAACTTCAATAATATAATCTTTTAATTGTTTAGACATAATATTCCTTGTTTTAACTCGCGTGTATATTATAAAAATAAATATTATAATAATAAAAAAAAAGGATTTAAATATGAATAGATTTGGTTACGCATGCATTAATATGGATCTAAGAAAAAAAGGTATATTTAATTCTAGAACAATGCGCAAAAAAACATTTTTAGAAAAAGGTATATCTTATGCTTCACAATTAGTTTTACAAAACGTAAAAGACATGATGCCTATATTTGAATGGAACAATAAAAACAATGTTAAAGTATTTAGACTTTCTTCAGAGATTACTCCATGGGCTTCAGAATATAATTTAAAAGATTTACCTGACTATGAAGAAATATGTCATCATTTAAAAGTAGCAGGTGACTATACAAAACTTACAGGTCAAAGAATATCCTTTCATCCTGGACAATTTAATTGCTTAGCTTCAGAAAAAGATCATGTAATTAAAAACAGTATAAAAGACTTAGAAATACATGGAAAATTATTTGACTTAATGGGTATGGATAGAAATCATAACTCTAAAATAAATATACATTTAGGCTCATCTTGCGGTGGTAATTTAAAGTTAGCTGCTGATAATTTTAACAAAAACTTTTTATTACTTTCAGATTCTGTTAAATCAAGATTAACTGTAGAAAACGATGACAAACCTGCTATGTTTAGTACAAAGTTTTTATACAACAATGTTTATAAAGTTTCTGGTGTTCCTATTGTATTTGACTCACATCATTTCGAATTAGGTCCCCAAGACGTTGGATATGAAGAAAGCTTTGAAATGGCATACGACTCTTGGCCAAAAGATATACGTCCAACTTGTCATCACTCTAATGGAAAAAAAGAGTATGAGGATAGTTCAATTCGTTCAAAAGCAGCACACTCTAATTATTACTATAAACCTTTCAATAGTTGTGGAAAATCAGTTGACGTTATGTTAGAAGCTAAAGCTAAAGAAAAAGCTCTTGAAAGGTATTTACACGACTTTGGTCAATGTACAAACATTACAAATAAATAAAGATATGACTAACTTAAAAAGTCCATAAACAACACTTTATTTTTAAATTTATTTACTATTAATTCGTTAAAGTTTTGTTCAGCTATAGAGTTAAAAATTAATAAATAAATTTTAGCTTCATCTGAAAGATTAGTTGTTTTAAGAAATTTATCTAATCCTTGATTATCTTCTGGCGCAGGCATTTTAATTAGACAGTAAGAAAAAATACTGGGCATTAAGTCAAAAGATTCGATACCAAGAGTAAAATTGATCGATCTAAAATATGTTACAAACTCAGATATTATATTTGGTTTATATTGACCTGTAGACAAAATATCAGACGTATATTCTTCATCATAATCCATTAAATTATGCATGTCAAAGTTTTCAAAATCATAATTCAAGTTTGGAAATATATTTTTATAATTGCTTATTATCTCTTTTGCTCTTTCTGTATTAACAACATCTAGAAATTCAGATTGTCCTCTATTACCATGATCAAAAATTGAATGATAAAGATCATGTATTAACCAATTTAAACAATCTTCTTTTGTATGCATGTTTTCTTCACTAAATTGACCACTAAAAGTGCCAGAAGATACTAGAATCGGGTAGCTTTTGTTATAATATGATTCTAATAAGATTTTATTTTCTTTATCTAAGTTAAAATTATTATTAATAAAGCTTTTAATGTCTGTATTTTCTTTGTTGCACAAAGCAACAATATTTCCTATATTGATATAATTTATGTCATGTTCAGATAAGATGTTTTTAAAGTGAGGTTTTTCTTCTAAAGTTTGTATGATTACAAGATCACGTTTAACTTCGATATGACTTCTTAAACTCAGGGAAACTCTCTCGCTAATAAAGTTTTGTTTCCATTCAGCTAACAACTCTTTAAATTCTCTTCTGCTTAGTTTACTCATTTATGATCCTTGACAGTTTTAGTACATATAAATTAAATATTAATTAATTATAATAAATAAAAACAAGAAAGGTATATAATTTGTCACTGATCAATTTTATGCCCACGTATTAATAAAAACAATTCTATTTTTTTGACTTAATAAAAATTTATTTAATATGTCCATGCAATTATCATGAGAATTTTCAAGAACATAACGTATTATTTTTTTATGTTCATTAGATATATCTGCGTTATTAACTTCATCCAAATCATGTTTGTTTTTCATGTTAGAGATACAGTATGCCCAAACTGAAGGCATTATATCACCGACTTCGATAGCTTTTGCATAGTTTATCTTATTAAAAAATTCTTTAAAAGCAAGTTCTACTTTAATAGCATTAGATTCTTTATCTGGTAATGATATAAACATATCTTCTTTGTTTACAATTTTACTTAATAACTTGATATCGTCTTTAAATCTATTAGATATTTCTCGTGTTTTGTTATAAAAGTCACGTTTGTTTACAGGATGATCTTTGTCAAAATTCCATGCATCACTTCTTTCGTCTTCTTTGCTAAGCATTTTTTGATCACGATCAGCACTTTCAGAGTCATAAATATCACTAGAAAAAATTGCGTGTTCAAGATCATGTGTAACATATGGACTTATTTCTTGGTCTTTGACTTTTACTTTTTTGGTGAAGTCTCCTAGGCTTACAAAGAAAAGAACTGGATCTTTGTTTCCACTTTGAGCTTCTTTTAACGCTGCATTAGCGAAACTCTTTATTTTATTGTTTTTTGAAAAATTTAATATTGCACTTAGCAAGTTAATGTCTTTAGTCACAGAAAAATTAAAATTATATTTATGTTTTAGAGATTCGTACTCGTCGGTGTATAAATCTTTACGTTTTTTAGAAAAATTAATTAAGTCTATTACAAATCTTGACAATTCAAACATTTCATCTTGATTAACTGGACAAAGCCTGCCAGGTATTTCTTTTTTATAGAAATTTCTAAGTGGTCCTCTTTCATTGATAAAGTTTTGTTTCCATTCAGTTAGTAACTCTTTAAATTCACTTCTGCTTAGTTTACTCATTTATGATCCTTAGTAATTTTAATACGTGTAAATTAAATATTAATTAATTATAATAAATAAAAATAAGAAAGGTATATAATTTGTCTATTGAATTAATAACACCACCAAATAGATTTGTATCTCTTCATTCACACTCAACTTTTAGTACTTTTGATGGTCTAGGATATCCTGCAGATCACATTAACTTTGTTCTTTCTGAATCTCAAGGTATGGATGCCTGGGCTTTAACAGATCATGGAAACGGCAACGGTCTTGCTCATGCTCATTCACATGCTGTTAAAATGCAAAAGAAAGGTCAAAAGTTTAGACAGATCTACGGTGTTGAATTCTATTTTGTACCTTCTCTAGAACAATGGTCAAAAGAATACTCAGATCATCGTCAAGCTGTTAAAGATGCAAAAACAGCAGCAGCTGCTGAAAAGAAATCAAAAGAAAAAGTTGATATTGATGCTGATGATGAAAGTGGAGGTCTAGTCGTTGAAGACGAAGATGAAACAAAATCAGTCGATATTCTTAAAGACGAATGGAAAAGAAGATATCACTTAGTTGTTACAGCTAGAAATAGAATAGGTCTAAATAATCTTTTTACACTTGTTAAGAAATCATATAAGTATGGATTCTATAGATATCCTCGAATTGACTTTAAAATGTTAAAAGAACACGGCGAAGGTCTTCATGTGTCAACTGCTTGTCTAGGCGGTATCTATAGCAATAGAATTCTTAGGGGTAATGCACATAATAAATCACATGATGAAATTCAAAAAGACTTGTTAAACTTAACTGATAGATTTACTGATGCTGTAGGTATTGAAAACTTTAAACTAGAACTTCAATTTAATAAGTTACCAAAACAACATGTCGTTAATAACTTTCTTATTGAACATCATAAACTAACAGGTATTCCATTAATATCTACTGCAGACTCACACTATCCTACTAACGATAAATGGCAAGCAAGAGAATTATATAAGAAGCTTGGATGGTTAGGAAAAAAAGATGGAATGACTTTACCTGCATTTGAAGATCTTAAGTGCGAGTTATATCCAAAAAATGCACAACAAATGTGGGATGAGTTTTTAGAATCATATCCTCTATATGATTTCTATAAAGGTAATGAAGAACTAGTCAAAGAATCAATTGAAAGAACACATGATATTGTATGGGAAAGCTTTGAAGATACATGGATTGATGTTGGTGCAAAATTACCTACAATATCAATCCCTAATAAAACACCATTTCAGCATCTATGTGATTTAGTCAAAAAAGCTTTAATTAAAGAAGGCTTGCATAATAACAAAGAATATATTGAACGTGCAAAGTATGAGTTATCTGATATTAAATACTTAGGTCATGCTGCTTATTTTATTACAATGTATGAGATATTCAAGAAAGCTGAAACGAAGACATTGTTTGGAGCAGCTAGAGGTAGTGGTGGTGGATCTTTAGTTAATTATCTTTTAGGTATTACACAATTAGATCCAATACCCTATAACTTATTATGGAGTAGATTTCTAGGTAGACATCGTGTCTCTTGGCCTGATATCGATACAGATGCAGGTGATCGTGATGAATTAATTAATGCTGCGAGAGAACTATATGGTAATGATGCTGTTATTCCTGTTTCTAATTTTAATACCCTTAAGCTTAAGTCTCTTGTTAAGGATATTGCAAAGTTTTACGATATTCCGTACGATGAAGTAAATAAAGTTACAGGTCCTTTGCAAGAACAAGTAATGAAATTAGCAATGGATAAAAATCAAGAAAAATCTGTTTTTGTTCTTAAGCACGAAGATTGTATGAAATATTCTCCTGAGTATAATGAGTTTATGACAAAGTATCCTGAAGTTTCTGAGCATGTTGAAACTTTATTTATGCAAAATAGAGCTATTGGTAGACATGCAGGTGGTGTTATAATCGCAGACGCAGATAAACTTGAACAATCAATGCCTATTGTTGGTGTTCGAGGTGAGCTCCAAACACCTTGGACAGAAGGCATGAACTTTCGTAATCTAGAAGATAATGGTTTTCTTAAGTTTGACTTCTTAGGATTGACATTGTTAAAAGATGTAGAGAACTGTATTTATAGAATCCTTAAAAAACAAGGTAATTCAAATCCAACATTTGCTGATGCGAGAGCTTTCTTTGATAAACACTTGAATTGTAGATATGTTCAACAGGATGATCCTAAGGTTTGGGAACATGTATATAAAAACGGTAGGTTTTGTGGAATATTCCAGTTTACTGCTCCGGGTGCTAGAAATTTTGCAATGGAAGCTGAACCTGATTCTATAGAGGAGTTAGCAGCGTTAACTGCGATTTATCGTCCGGGACCACTTAAAGCAAATGTCCATAAGAAATATGTTAAGGCTAAAAGAAATGTTGCTGACATTAAGTATGATCACCCTATCATTGAAAAGATATTAGGTCCAACATACAACTATGTAGTATTTCAGGAACAATTTATGTTGTTAGCTCAAGAGCTTAGTGGTTTTAATCCTGGCGAAGCTGATAAGCTTAGAAAAACATTGGTTAAAAAATCATTAGATACACTTCATTCTAAAGGATCTGAAAAAGCAATTGCTAGAGAGAAGTTTATTAAAGGTGCTAAAGAATTAAATGATGTTCCAGAACATATATCATCTAAGTTGTGGCAAGATATAGAAAACTTCGCGGTTTACGGCTTTAATAAATCCTGTACTTTTAATACTTTAGTAGATACGTATGATTATAATGGAAATTTTCTAGAAACAAAGGAGATTAAAGATGTTATTCCTGGGGTTTATGTTAAGACAAGAGACGAAGAAACAAAAGAAGATATCTTTACACAAGTATTGGCAAATCATGATCATGGAGAAGTGCCAACTTTTAAGATTACATTGGAGGATGGACAAAGCGTTGAATGTACAATGCATCACAAGTTTAGAGTTGAAGATGGAAGGATGTTACCACTATGGTACATAATACAAGAAGATCTTTCGATTGTGTGTGTGGAAAAAGTTTTGCAAACAATTCCAGTTTAAATACTCATCAAAAAAAATGCAATGTATTTTTAGAAAAGTCAACTGAAGGTGTTGATTATATAAAGTGTAGAATTTGTGGATATATTGGTAAAAATATTACATCTCATGTTAAAAAACATCATTCTTTATCTAAATCTGAGTATGAAGAAAAATATGGGTCTACTATATGTGAGAAAACAAGAGGTATATATGCTGTAAATGGTGACTGGATAACAAGAGCAAAAGAACGAGGAGATGATTTATCTGAATACTATTCAAAGTTAAGTGATAAAATATCAGAGGGTATTATGAAGTCTGATTCTGCTCGAGAAGCTAGAAGAAAGAATCTTTCTAGTTTAAACAAGACAAAAGAGTTTAGAGATAGATCATCAAAAACAGCTAAGAAAACATCAGGAAGAAAAGATATACAGAAAGAAAGATCAGAAAGACTTGCTAAATGGAGGTTAAATAATCCAGAAGAGTTTTATGAAAAATGTACATCTGTTATGCATAAGTCTTGGCATTCTAAGCCTGAAATGCAGCTATTTGAAATAATAAACAGAATATTTCCTAATACATTTAAAAGAAATCAGCAACTTAAAAGAAAGAATTTTAAAACAACAAAGTCAAACAAAAGACAAATTGATATTTTATCTTTAGAAAATAAAGTTCTAGTTGAGTTTGATGGAATACATCATTTTAAAAGTGTATTTAAAGAGACTAAAAACTTTGAAAATACAGTTAAAAGAGACAAAGAGTTAAATGAAGTTCTTGTTGAAGAGGGTTGGACTGTAATTAGAGTTTCTTATGATGAGTATGACTATAAAGACAATGGTACGTTTAATCAAGAAACATTAGATAAAGTAAGAAAAATAATATCAAATAAAACACGTGGTTTGTGGTTGTTTGGTAAGTCATACGTGTAAATTAATATTAAATATTATATTATAAAACAAAAAAGAAAGGTTGCTAATGTCTCGTATTAAATCAATTGAATTTACTAATAAGCAGCAGACATTTGACTTGGAAGTTGCGCATCATGATCATCAATATTATTTAAGTAATGGAATTCTTCAATCAAACTCCCATGCTGTTGCTTATGCAATTGGTTCGTATTATGCTGCTTGGCTGCACACACATTATGAAACAGAATGGCTTGCAGCTATTTTACAATCTGAGAATGGAAATCCTAAAGGAATGTCAAAAGCAATATCTGAGATTAAGTCGTTTGGATATGAGATTGCTGCAATAGATATTAATCACTCTGCTGCAGAATGGGAATTCTCTGAAGAACTACAAGCATTTGTTCCTCCTTTAACATCTTTAAAAGGAGTAGGTGATAAAGCTGTAGAAGAAGTATTTTCTAATAGACCATATAAAGATTTAAGTGAGTTGTTTTATGATGCCGAAGGTGTTTGGAAACATTCAAAGTTAAACAAAACAGCTTTCGTTTCGCTCGCAAAGATGGAATCATTTAAATCATTAGATGAATTTAAAAATGAAAAACTGCAACACCACAAGCAGCTCCACGATATTATCATTGAGAACTATAATGACCTTAAGAAAGGTGAATGGGGAATTACAAAAACTGCTTACAAAAGAGCAATTAAAAAAGGCGAAGAGCCGGTAAGAATTATAGATAGATTATTATCTGAATATGAGTTTTTAGAAGATTGGTCTAGAGCAGAAAAGATTAAGAATTATTTTGAATTGTCAAATGATGCATCAGATGACTTATTATTTCCTCCTGAGTTATTAAAGAAATTAGAAGAAAAAGAAGTTGATTCTATTTTTGAAATACAGACAGGGCAAAAAGGAATTGGATGGTTTACAGTAGTTGAAGTTATAAGAAAGACAACAAAGACGGGAAAGCCTTTTATGAGATGGAAGTGTGTTGACTCTGATAATAAAAGTGGATGGTTAAGAGTATGGGGTAATATGAATGGTGACATTGAATATTCAACATGGTTAGCTGAAGTTAAAAACGACGGTGGTTGGGGAATGTCAACAAATGCTGGAAAGCTTAAAAAGATAAGCGCTTTCGATTAATTAATTAAATTTTTCTATCTATAATTTCTTTTAAGATCTTCTAATACATCACCATAAAATCTACTTGCATGTGCCTCTATTACTTGAATAATTTGCATTTCAGATGCGTTACATCCTTCTTCATCACAATCATCAATTAAGTGATCTAGCATTTGATCATGTGTATATGGTAGTACTTGGTCGTCATTTAATGCTTTTAACGTTGGCTTTCCAAAGTCTTGTCTTGGTCGACCTTCGTATTCACTATAATCAGTTGCTTCTGAAATTACATTTCGGATAATTCTTCTTAGTTTACTTTCAGTTGTTCTCATATTTAATATCTCCTAATATGTTTTTAAATATGTTTTTAAATATGAAAATGGATGGGGAATGTCAACAAATGCTGGAAAGCTTAAAAAGATAAGTGCTTTCGATTAATTAAATTTCGTACATGTGTGCTTTATTAAATTCTTCTGGTGCTTGAGCAAATCTTTTTTTGATTATTGCTAAAGCATGTCTATATCTTCTTCTACGAGAGCGTCCTACGCTACTATGTCCAGGAACTTTATATTCTCCTAATACTATTGCAGCTTGATTAAGATCAGCATCAGGTAGTTTACTTTTATCCATACCATTAACAATTATCCAACCAATCAAGGTAGAGCCAGACATCCCTTTGTATTCATGAACTACATAAGGATGATCTTTGACAGGGCCTTGATTAGTATATGCAGGCATTTCTTCTTCTTCTTTTATGACTTTTCTTATGATTTTTCTCAACCGACTTTCAGTTATTCTCATATTTAATATCTCC
>MDTD01120568.1_pt1 | contig 21265 bp, 19 predicted proteins | sample 811221 | NCBI WGS metagenome assembly MDTD01 (sample SAMN05326646, study PRJNA326480) | marine metagenome | isolation source: seawater | place: Pacific Ocean: South West | collected 2011
GCGTTTTAGAGCCTCTTAGAAATGAGCGATAAATGAAGATGAATAATGTAAAATGAGGAAAGGTTAAATGGTTAGCCTCTGTCTGAAAAACAAGGGGTCGGCAGTTCGATTCTGCCTCTGGCCACTACATGAAGAAGTTTTTTAACCCTGTAAACTACTTAAATTATTTTTCTAAGAAAATAAATTCATATCTTAAGAATAGAAAAGAATTAAGTATCAATAATATAAAATTCTTAGAAAAAAAGTTAAAAAATATCAAAAATACAGATAATCTGATAGATTTTCATTTCAAAACGTATTCAAACTCACAACACATCAATAAAGATATGTTTGAAATAATATTAAATAATTTCTCAAGTTCAAGTATAAATATTCTGGAAACAGGAAGTGCTGCACATGGTACAAAAAGTTCAATGCTTTTTGCTTGCTATGTTAAAATTTTTGGTGGACGATTTGATACCGTTGACACAAATCCAGAAATTAAATTATATTATAGTTTTTTAGAATCAAGTAATGTTAAATTTCATTCAGAAGATTCGTTAAAGTTTATAAATAACTTAGAAGAAAAATATGTGAATTCACTAGATATTATTTATTTAGACAGTTTTGATTTAGACATAAATAATCCAACCCCATCTCAGAATCATGGATTAAGTGAGTTTTTGTCATTGAATAAAAAATTGAAAAAAGGAGCAATAATAGCAATAGATGACACTCCAGTCAGCTATGAACTATTTGGCTTTACTCAAAAAAATAAATTTGATTATATTCCGGGCAAAGGGCGATTAGTTTTAGATTTTCTTGATAAAAACCCAAATCTGTATGAAATTTTGTATCATAACTATTCTGTTGTTCTAAAAAAACTTTGAAACTAATTTAGTTATTAGGTCAAATTATTTGCCCATATCTGAAAAACAAGGGGTCGGCAGTTAGATTCTGCTCCTAGAAACTAATATTCTTATTAAATATTTGTATTATTTGAATTAGTATATATTAAGGTAATTAATTATGATCTATAAATTTTTTGGCTTCGATTATATATTTGATATTTCTTTTTTCCAATTATGTCTTTTAGCTGCTCTTCTAGGACTTTTTTCAAAGTTTCTTCTCACCTTTGTAAATATTGATTATTTTGCAACAGGTAATAATCAAATATTAGTTTTTTCTTTACTGCCAGTTACCGGTTTTGTAATAACTTCAGCAATTTCGAATAATATTGCACTTTCTTTAGGCATGGTTGGAGCTTTATCAATTGTTAGGTTTAGGACACCTATTAAAAACCCACTAGAGTTAGTAATCTACTTTTATTTAATAACTATTGGTATTGTGACGAATGTGAATCCAAATATTGCTGTCAATTTCACTTTGTTTTTTACATTCGTATCAGTTTTAACAGAAATATATAAAGTGGTTGGGAAAAGATTTAATTTTAATGTTGAACAAAATAATGCATATAAGGTTTATTTAAGAATTGAGTTAAACAATAAAGAAAACGATTTTGATTTTTCTGAAAATCTAATTCATAAATCATACAATTCAAATAGTTACACATATAGTCTAGGCTTTATAAATATTCAAGAGACCTATAAATCCCTGAATAATTTAGAAGAAAGTAAGATTGTAAATTACAGCATTGATAATTCAACCAACTAAAAATACAAAATTATTCTTAATAATATTATTGGTAACAATATTTATATTCATAAATACATATGAGTCCGAAAAAATTTTGACTATCGATAACCATTTAGATTTTCAATCAACCTCAGATTTAATACCAGACGAAATAGAGCCCTTTTGTGAAGGAGTTTCCTATACAAAAGTGGTTTCGAAATCACTTTATGACGTATCCTATCTAAAAATCAATTTCATTAACAAAGCAAGTTGGTATGAAAATTTATTTTCCATAATTAAGGAAAGTGAAGCTTATATTTTTGAAAGCAGAAAAAAACGCTTTAAAGCTGAGGTACAAGTTGTCTATCAAGACGGCACTTCATGTTCTTTCCCTTCAGAAATTAGAATTTCAGGCGACCATCATGATCACATTCGTAAAACTGACCTCGCAACCTCACTAGATATTCATCTAAAAAGTGGAAATATTGGAAATATTGTAAAATTTAAACTATTTTTACCAGAAACAAGAAATAATGACATAGAGTTGATAGCAACTTCGATTGTAGAAAAACTCGGATTTTTAACACCAAGAACTTTCAAACTTAATGTTTCAATAAATAACCAAGAAAATGTTGAATATATATTTCAAGAAAAGATTGTTAAGGAAATGATTGAGCATAATGGACTTAGAGAGTCTTCGATACTAGAAACTTCAGAGGATTTCTTTTGGGAAAATAGAAAACTATTAAATACTAATAAACCAGTTTTATTCGCAAAACTATTAAATACTAATTGGGTCAATCGGTCACCATACAACATTCAAATTGGTACAGAGTCACTTAACAAATATAACAAACTTATATTTCAATCAGATGGTTCTTATCTGATTTATGATTATCTTTTAAATTCAACACTTCATGAATTTGATACTGCAATCTTAGCAATGGATGGACATCACGGTTTAGCAATTCACAACAGAAAATTTTATTTTGACGCTATAAATGATAACTTAATTCCCATATATTATGATATTGATTCCCAAATAGAAGGAAGAGAATTTGATCTTAAAAATTGTGAGGAGGAGCTATTAAATTCTTATGAAAAATTTATTTGTATAAATAATTTTTCTAAAGGTGCAGAATTGTTACTTAGAAAAATAGACTTTACATCTGAAGACATAAACTTCGATCTTTCCTTAAAAAATATAAATATTGATGATGATTATGTTGACTTTGTATTTAAAAAATTTAAAAATAATCTAGTAAGAATTTCAAAAATATCTAATTTAGATACTACATTTACTAACCAACCAATAGTTAATTTTAAGAAAAACTACCTAATTGATGTCCAAAACAGTTCTATTGGTTTTTACTTTTATAATTTTCAAAACCAAACATATGAGTTTTGTTCTATTAATTTAGACAGCTGTACAAAAAGGCCAACTAAAATTGATAGCGTGGAAAGCCCAAAAATCATAGATGATGTTCAGTATTATTTTTTAGGCTCCAAAAAAAATAACGGTAAATTAAATCAAGAAATAAAAGAATTTTTTATTGACGATGGTGTATTTATCAGATCTTATGGATCTTCTTCAATAAACATTAATTCAGTAAATAAGTCAGTTGATATTATCTTAAGAAAAAATAATAAAGCTTTAATTTATGGTCCTGGAACTTTGAAAAGTTGGAAAATAAATATTCAAGGCAGTAATGATCATGAAATAAATACTTATCGGCAAGATAATAATTTACTAACTGGATGTATTACCTTTTTTAACTTAAATTTTGAAGATGTTCAAATAAAATCAACAAACAATAGATGCGAAGACGCAATAAATTTAATGAGTGTCAGTGGCGGTATTAACAACATTATCATTCAAGATTCATATTTTGATGGTCTGGATATTGATTATTCAAATTTGAAAATTCAGAATATAAATATTATAAATTCTGGAAACGATTGCTTAGATATATCGTCAAGTGTAATAGAGATTAATTTAAATTATGCAGAGAATTGTGACGACAAGTCCTTATCAATTGGTGAAAAATCAATTGTAAATATTAACACTTTTGATAGTAAAAAATCAAATGTTGCAATTGCTGTTAAAGATTCATCAAATGTGAGTATCTCAAATAAATTTGGATCCGAAAACGAAATGTGCATTGCTATGTATAGAAAAAAACAAGAATTTGGACCATCCAGATTAAATGTTAAAAATAATTTATGTCAAGGAAAAAGTGAAAATTTCATACAGAACGGTCAGGAGTTAAGATTTGAAAACTGAAACAAGAAAAGAATTTAAAAGAATAGTGGATTTTTCAGAAACTATGAATTTTTTAAAAAAAAATGAAAGAAAAATAGTTGAAATTTATGAGCCAAGAATTGTTACTTCTCTATATTTTGACACAATAAATTTTTCTTTATATAAATCTTCTAATGAAAAAGATGTTGATACATACAAAGTTAGAGTTAGAACTTATTCAAACAATAAAATATTTTTCAAAGAAATAAAAAAAAATATGTTTAATGGTAAATATAAATCAATTGAGCCAGTGGACTTAGTATCATTTAGTGAAATATCAGAATTATTTGTAAATGGAAATGTAGTTTACCCAACTTTATTTACAAAATACAAAAGACGTTACTTTAATTTGGATAACAAGTGCAGAATTACTTTAGACACTGATATAAGTTTTAGTTCACATAAATATAGAACACCAGTTGAAGTAAAAGTGAATTATTCAAAAGACATTCTTGAGTTTAAGCAATTTGAATCAAATTTAAATATTGAGAAATATATTGATAAAAATCCAGTAGCTTTTTCAAAATATAAGAATGGAATTGAAAAAATTTATGAGGTATAAATTTAAATTCAAAACTCCTCTCTTCATTTTGTTATTTTTTTGCTGCACAAGTAATAATATTGATTTTGATGAAACTGTATCTCTAAATATTGAAAATTGCAATATTTCACATAATGTACATACAAATACAGATAAATTTTCCAATAAAGAAATATATGTGGTTGGCCATGCATACGGAAAACCTGGTGAAGGTAACTTTTTTCCAGAAAATTTAACAAATTTTTTTAATAATAATCTAAACAAGAATTCAATAAATTATTTGGGGTTAACAGGTGATTTTGTAAGAAAGCCAGATTTAAGTAGCTACACAAAAGTTAAAAATTATATAAATGATAACTTTGAAGGATATTTTATATCAATTGGAAATCATGAAATTGATAATGGTCATAATGTAACTGGTCAAGGATTAGATAATTATTTTAAAATTTTCAATAAAGATTTTTTTTATCAAGAATTTGATCATTTTTTAATTATTTCTGGTAATTTTTCAAATCAAGATTGGCTCCCAAATGCTAAACAAAAAAAAGAAATAAATGACTTAATAAATAAAACGGATAGAGATTATGTGATTATTTTGACCCATCAATTATTTTGGCTTTTAGATGCAGAAGATGATATTTCACCTAATTCAGATGCATTACTAAAAGAAAGTCTAAATAAAGATTCTTTAAATTGGATAAATCAAGAAAATGATAAAAACTTTATTGTTATCTCTGGAGATTATGGTGCATTTGGTGACAAGACTTACTGCACCTTCCAAGACAACAAATTGTTTATAGCTAATGGAATTGGTAACTTAAAAAGTGATACAATCCTAAAAATTTCGGAAAATGATTTAAATTTTAGTATTACTGAGTACAAGCTTAATAATTCCTAAAATCATATTTTTAGACAAATTACTTATATCAATTTATTTTTCAAACTTTTATCTGAATACTTTTAATTTACAATAAATAATATGGATCAATTAAAAAAAAATATTAACTTAAATAATTACAATAACGAATTCTCAAAAGCATTAATAGACAAGGAAAATATCTTTTTTGACATATATCAACATTGCAATTTTGAATTTGATTTAAATTGTGGGTCTTACTTATTTGATGGAAAGAACTATGAGTACTCTTTAGAAATGTACAACAAACAAAAACTTTTATTTGAAACATCAAAACAAATTAAAAGTGTTCTAGAAATTGGTGTATATATGGGCCACAGTTTATTAATAATACTTATGGCAAATCCTAATGTGACCTTTACTGGTATTGATATTGATGAAAAATATTCAGCTAAAGCAATAAACCTCCTCTCAAGTTACTTCCCTAACTCAAAACTTGAATTTATACATTCAGATAGTCTCAAAGTATTAAAAAAACTTAATCAAAAGTATGATCTTTTTCATATTGATGGTTCTCATAGCTCATTAATTATTTTTAAAGAACTTAGGAAAATATTCAAATTAGTAAATAATCAAAAATTAAAAGTTGTTTTTGATGATGTTGATACTTGTCAAAATGTAATAGATGCACTTGATAGATCATTTAAAATTGAAAAAATTGTTTATGCAGAAAGTAAATGGAGGAACTGTTATTTAGAGATAGATTTAAACAAAAAAATAATAAAAAATTTATTACTATTTCATTTCTTCTTTTATACAAGTAACTACACCATTTTTTATACGCACTATAAAAACAAAATTAAAAAACTAATTAAAAAACTAATTAAAAAAAGTTAAAATTAAATATAGCAACAGCATCGTTTGCAATATTTAAAAAACTAACCCCCTCACGAACTCATATTGCTTTATTTTCTCTAGAATATTCTTAATGAAAAAAATAATTAATAAATTTAAGAGTTTATTAAAACCATCATGGAACAGCCCAAGAAACAAAACTAATTTAAATCTCTTAACCACATTTAGTTCCTTTAAACCTCATGGAAACCAAAGCTATGAATCATTTGTTCCTTTGGTAATAAAAAATATTAATGAAATAATTCCAGTAATTTCCAAAATAGTAGAATTAAAAAATCAAAATCCAATAATTTCATACTCTGTTTTTTGTAAAGAAAATACAAATAATAATTCAAAAAACATTGAAGAAGAATTAATTAAAAATTTGGAATATAGAGGCTCTGATAAAGTTGCCCATAATTATCATTTAATTTATTCTTGTCTTTTTTCAGATTTAAATTTAGATTATAAAATACTTGAGATAGGCCTTGGTACAAATAACCCTAAACTAATCAGCTCTATGGGAGTGGATGGAATGCCAGGTGCTTCAGTCAAAGCATTTAGGGATACATTTTCAAACGCCTTGGTTTACGGTGCAGATGTAGATAAAGAAATATTGTTTAAAGAAGAAAGAATAAAAACATACTATGTTGATCAAAATGATTTAAAAACTTTTGACAATATTACTAATCAAGTAAAAGATAAATTTGATTTAATTATTGATGATGGCTTGCACTACCAACTATCTAATTTAAATACCTTAATTTTTGCTTTAAGTAATTTAAGTAAAAATGGATATTTTGTAATCGAAGATATAGGCATTTGGACTATTGAAACTTGGAAAATAGTAAATAACATTCTTCCAAGTAACTTTGAGTCTAAAATAATCCAAATGTCTGAAACAAATTTTGTTTTTCTAGTTAAGAAATTATCATAAATTTTTAATGGTAGATACTTTATATATTCACAGTGGGTATAAAAATTATTTAAAATATAGCCTAGATATTACTTCAAAAAAAAATAATATATTTTTTATTGGTGATGACAGCAATGCTTTTTTAAGAAACAAAAAAAATATTGAATTTATAAATAGGAAAGAACTATTAAATGCGGATGTTGAGAATTATAAATCTTATTTTATAAATTATAGTACAAATGATGAATCTTTTGAATGGAGCTGCTTTGAACGCGTATTTTTGATGAAAAATTTTTTAGATAAATATAATATTCAACAAATTTTTTATAGCGATAGCGATAATGTGTTTTTAAAAAATTTAAATAAGTTAAAACTAACCAAGAATATTGGTTACTTAATTCCAAACTTTCAGTCGGAGTTCGAAATGTATGCAAGTATTCATTCATCATTTCTCAATAAAGAATTTTGTGAAAAATTTATTAAACTTTATGAAGACTTATACATAAACAAATCAAAATTTGAAATTATTGCTAAGAAAATTGAATATCATGAAAAAAATAATATTCGCGGAGGGATATGTGATATGACTTTATACTATTTCTTAAATAAGTTAAACATAATTGATGTACAAAATTTTTTCGAACCAGTAAAAACTACTGAAGGTTCTAATTCTATTTTTATCCAAGACATTAAATCATCGATAGGCCCAAGTGGCAAAGATACATTTAAAAAAAATAAAAAACATATAAAAATATTTAATAACACCAAGGTTCTTGACTTAACAAATGAAGAGTTTTATGAATTGAATAATATACATTTCCAGGGCATATCAAAAAAGCATCTAAATTTTATTACAAAATATAAACTATTCTTTAATCAAGAAAAATAAATTAGAAATATGAGAAAAATTCGGGGATTTAAAAAATACTTATTAAAAGCTGTAAAGTTCTTAATAACTTTATTAAGTAATTTTGGACGAAATCAAATCATAATTAATAATCTACTAATTTGGCTTAATATTCAACAAGGAAAAAATGCACCAATAAATAATGAAATAGAAGTTAAATTTGTCAGTCGCTTTTTAGATTTGAATAAGAATTTGTTAATTATTGATGTTGGTGGACACCAAGGTTCCTATACTGATGAGTTATTAAAAATATATCCAAATGCAAACATAATTTTATTTGAACCTTCAATTAACAAATGCAAAATGTTAATTAATAAATATAAAGATAATAAAAACATCAATATTGAAAATTTTGCTTTATCAAATATCTCAGGAAAGGGAAAGCTTTATTCAAATGCTGATGAAGATTCTCTAGCCACGCTATTTAAAAGAGAAGAAAAAAATAGAGATCGGTTTTTTTCACTTGAAGAAGATATTGAAATAATCCAATTAAGTAAATATTGGAGTGAGAAACTTAATTTTCAAAAAATTGATTTAATAAAATTAGATATCGAAGGGTCTGAATTTAATGTGATTAAGGATTTAGAAAACTATCTTGAAAAAATAAACCTAATACAATTTGAATTTGGCGAAGCAAATATCGGCAGTAGAATATTCTTTAAAGATTTCTGGAATATTTTTAATCAAAATAATTTTTCAATTTTCAGATATACTCACAAAGGTCATTTAATTGAGATTCATGAGTATACAGAATATGATGAATTTTTTAGATATACAAACTATTTAGCAGTAAACAAAAATATAATTAATTAATTTACTTCAAAATCATATGGATTCTTGTTCTGAAACTTGCCTTTTATCTTTAATTTAAGTTTTGTATAAAAGCCCTCTTTTATTGAAATCGGATTTAATTTAGAGTTTATAGTTATATTTCTTAAAAAATTATTTCTAATAACAAAATTATGAGAAATGTGACTGTATTCTAATTTTGGAAATAGGCGAATCTTTTCTTTATTGTGATTCAAAATAATGCCATGAACTGGTATATCTCCCCACCTATAAATTATTTGTTCATCAGATAAAGCAATTATTCGAAGAATTTTATTAACATCTTTGTTTTTCCAAAAAGTTACATTTGTAATATACAAATTTGTGTAGGGAAATTTATGGTTATAAATTTTTTTAACGTTTAAGTCCGTATTATCTATTAAAAATTGGGGAAGGCTTCTATTTGTAGCTCTATGGATTTCTTTTGTAAACCTTCCAGTCATATAATTAATATTTCTTGATTTCATATATTCAAATACTGATGGATCAAACTTAGTTATTTTAATATCTTCATCTACTCTAAGTATGTAGTCATATTCAGATACATGATCCCATATGTGGTACATGTTAAATCTACACATATATCGATAACCTAAATTAAAGTTGTTTTCACCCTCTAATTTCAAAGAATTATTTTTAAAATATATTGAAACATCTATGAACTTTATACAATCAAGGGATTTTTCATTAATATAATTTTGATCACTTATTGAGATATTTCCTTCGTGAAATAAAATTATATCAATACGTTTTTCAATCTGTTTACTAATGTTTTCAGAAATTGAATTGTTTCTTTTTATCAGGTTATCATAGAGATTTCTATTTTTTGGGTAACCTCTTGTCAACGCAACAACAGCAATCTTCATATTTATCAGATTTTAATAGATTTGGATAATTTCGTAATCTTTAAAATATATATTATAAATAATGACTTAATTTGCTTATTTTTTTCTGTATTTTCTAATAAAGTATTAATATTTGCATGTGTTTATTAATTTATTATCTTTATTTTCTATAAATGTATTGTATACAAATCACTTTCTACAACTTTTTGCAGAAAGAGAAAATGCAATAATTTATAGGGGACTTGAAAATATTGCTGAAGATTTTGCAAGAATTCAATTTCCAATAGATTTTAATATTTCATTATTATTTGTTTCTATTATTATCTCAATCTTTTCGACTTTTTTAACTACATTTATGGTTTATAAGTCTGCAGATATTAATAAGCTAGAAACAATAATCAATTCCCTATCAAAACTATTCTTTGTTAACTTAGTTTCAATATCATCTGTTTTATACTTTCTAAGAATTTATAATGTTCCAAGAGGGCTGCTACTAATAAATGTAATTTCATTCCCATTTTTGTTTGGTTTTATTATTTACTTTTTAAAATATTTTGATTTTTTAAAAATTATCAATAAGAAGTTTTTGAGTATAGCTTTTGCGATATTTTCAATATTTATTGGAATTTATATTGTAAATTCAAACATTGAAGATAATTTGTACGTAGAAGCAAATCCAAGCTTATCTGAAACAGATCAAATTGATATTGGCACTACACAAACAACGTTGTTAGAAGAAAAAGATTTAATTGGAGACTATGTATGTTATAAATGGAGTGGAAGCAATAACTATCAAGAATGTATAAAAGGAACTCAGGTAAAGATACTTGATAATTTTGGCGAAAGCTTAAATAATATTGTTCATTTTAAAGATGACACATATTTTCTAAATGTTGATGGAATAATATACAAGAATACGAGTAATGAAATATTTCTTGATATATCAGAAAAAATATTGTCCAGGATTGTTATTGGAAGAGGAGCAAATGGATTATTTGGCTTAGCTTTTCATCCAGGCGACAAATACTTCATTGTTTCGTATTCAGATTTAAATAATAATTACATTTTAGAAAAATATTACTTAAACGACAATGACTTACCAGATCTTGAAAGTAATGAAATATTAATAAAGGTTCCAAATGGAAGTTTATATCATTTTGCTGGAAGCCTACTGTGGTCTGATTATTTTAACGATTTTATTGTAAACATTGGGGATATGGATGCCGCTCAAAACCCTATTATTAAATCCGAAGCTTTGTATACCAATTCACCTAGAGGAAAAATTTTACTTTTAGAAACTTTTATTAGCAATCCTGAAATAATTGGAGAAGATAAAGAACATGCTGTAAGAAAAGATATTCTTGGCTTTGGCTTGAGGAACCCTTGGCAGACGTATGAGTATGGAAATCTTTTGTTTATTCCCGATATTGGTAACACTGTTCAAGAGGAACTAAATATAATTAATCTCAATGATTTTGAAGATCGTGATTATAAACCCTTTTTATTTGGCTGGCCATATTATGAAGGAGTTACAATTAACAATTACAGGTATACCGAGGTTTCAGTATGGCAAGACGATGAAAAAGTAGATTCTATAGAATATATAATTGAAAATTCAATTCAGCCAGTAGTGTTCTACAATCATGACTCACCAGATACTTACAGAGCTGCTTTAATTGGGGGAGTTGTTATTCAAGATGAGAGTAGTGAATATTTTGAACACTATTTTTTTGCTGAATATTTTGCTAAAGAGATATATTCTTATGATTATAAGAACAATCTTTTATACCACTATCCGTTACCACAAGATTTTGAATCATTCATTACTTCAGTCAATATAAATAAAGAAAAGAAAGACTCTCTCCTGGTTTCCATAGGTAATGGCAATCTAGCAGAAATTTCTCTTCCCCAAGAATAAAATATCTCAATATTTTTTAAAGTATTAATTATCAAATTTTATCTAATATTAAGTTATTAATGTTAGATAAAATTTACAGTCGATTTAATTATCAAATTACATTGTTTTTAATAAGCTTGTTTTTTGTTTTTACTTCAATAAATTTGTTTTATTTGTCTTCTGAAGCCCCAGACTACATTTTTTATAAAGATTATTTTGATTATTTTTTTCGTGAAGCACCTACAACGGGAAGAGAAAATGGTTTATTATATTTTTTTCTTGTTTCGTGTGTTGTAAAGCTCCAAGAACTTAACATTACTCCAGCAACGGAATTGCATTATATTAGTAATTCTGTAAATGTAGTAAATATTTTACTCTATTTAATTGGTTTATTTGGTTTATTGAAATTACTAATTGCAAAAAATTTTCCTAAAAATAATATTTTTATTGCTTTTTCAATTCTAAATTTTATGCCTTTTACAATAAAACTTTTATCAACAATGAAGCCTGAAATTTTAGCATTTGCAATATTGCCTTGGGCTCTGTTTTGTATTGAGATGTTTTTAAAATCAAAAAACTTTAGCTATATTTTTTGGAGTATTTTCCCAAACATACTTTTGTTATCTACAAAAAATTCAATTATTGCTTCAGTCTGTGCAATATACTTATTTATCGTTTTGAGCAATTTTAAAATATTTTATAGTAAGAAATTTTTAAAATATGTATTAATATTTTTAGTTTTTTACTCTTTTATTTTATATGAAGATTATCAATCAAATGGACTCTTTATATTAAACCATATTCCAGAAGGTGGAGCACTATTTATTCAAGAAGATAACCAAGTGAAATTGAGTTTTATATATAATATTAACTTTCCAGAAATAATTCAAAAACCATATAGACATAACCACGCAAACTCTTTTATCGGTATTGCGCTCTTAGATCTTTTTGGAGATTATTTTCAAAGGTATTCAAATAACACTAGGTCGTTATATATGTTTGATAACTATGTAGTCAAAGGATTTTGGTATTTTGGGAATGTTAAAGAGTTAATTGGATTATTTTTAGGGATACTTTCTTACTTTTTTATATTTAAATATATTTCAAAATACAAAGCCACTAGATTTTATTTAGCTCTTCCTTTTTTTAGTTTTTTTGTTTTTCTATTAAATATTTTCGTTAACAAAGATTACTTTGAAACTTCAAGAGCTTCATTGTTTAAATCTCATTATTACTCTTATTTATTCGTAATTACTTTTGCCTTTCTTTTAGTGTGTTTTTTAAAATGGCGAAATATATTAAAATACATCTTTTTGATTTTATTAGTCTTGTCGAGCATTTATTTACATGGTTTCTTTAAAACATCGTATACAAACACTCTTGACTATTTATCAATTAAAAATAATGTAAGTCAGTTTTGTAATACTAACAAATTAATTTTTAATATTGAGAGTTCAGATGGGTGTCACAATTATGTACAAAATCTCTGTAGTCCGAACATTTTATTGTTTGACTTAAGATATTTGTTTAATGATAGCGAAATAGTCCATACAAATTATCCATTAGAGTTGATTAACGATGAGGGATATATTGTGAAAGTAAATGATATTAATAGTTGCCTTAATTACGTTGAGAACGGCTTTAAATATAAATCAATGTATAAAAATCAAATCAAAATTCCATGGGTGAACATTATGTTCTTAGTTATTTCAATTTATAGTTTATACAAAGTTAATAAATTATTTATAAATGAAATTAATACAAAATCACATAATATAGAATATTATTAATGGTCGCTATTTTTGATTCACCTGATTTTTTAATTTCTAAAAATCATATAAAAAAATTTGGATTTTTTAAAAAGATTTTCTATTTAATTCTTGGATTTATTCTTGGATTAATACATAAATACTTCAAGGGAACATTGTTTACAGTTCTAATAAATTTTTTCTTAAGAAGAAAAGTTAAATTAAAATATGAAAAACCATTTTATCTAGGAGTTGAGGGGGATTTAAAATTTTATTTTCCTAACAAAAGGGTAACCAGGCTTCTTGAAGGTATAGAAAAACAAGCAAAAGATATTTTTGAATTATACATGCTAGATAAAATTGAATTTAATTCTGGTGATACAGTAGTTGATTGTGGTGCGAATGTTGGAGAATTATACCAAGGACTTAAAAAAAATATTAATAATTTAAATTACATTGGATTTGAGCCTGATCCAATTGTATTTAAGTGTCTTGAAAAAAACGTTAATTCAAAAAATGTAAAAATTTATCAAACCGCTTTATCAAATAAATCAAGCATCGAAAAATTATATATTAGTTCGGAAGGTGCTGATACATCATTAGTTTTTTTGGAAAATAAAGAATCTATAGAAATTGAGACAATTCTTTTGGATGAATTGAATTTATCAAATGTTAAGTTAATTAAAATGGACGCAGAAGGCTTTGAACTAGAGGTTCTTCAGGGTTCAAAAAATACTTTAAAATCAACAAAATATGTTTCTGTAGATTTTGGTCCGGAGAAAGGTACAGAAGGTTTTAATACTTTACCCGATGTATCTAATTTTCTATACGAAAATAACTTTAGAATGGTTTATGCAAATACAGAGAGACATATTGGCTTGTATAAAAACCAATTATTTAGGTAATTTAGATTTAATTTTCTTCAATATAAATAATTTCAAATTCTTAAAACTTGAAAACTTGTCTTTATGGTATTCAAAATATTGTTTTCTTCTATAGTTCAGGAAAAAAAAGAATGTATTAAGTTTATAAATTTCACTGAGCTTAATATTTTTTGGAAAAATTTCTGTTTTTTTATTATTTAAAGGAGTAAAAAATAAATCATTTTCCTTGCAGTGTATACCACTTCCATCAAAACCCTCATTTTGTACATGTGAAGTATTTGGAAACAGTGTAAGGCCACCATTAATATAAATTGTTTGGTACCAGTATGCATCCCAAACACTATTTTCACCATCAAGATCTTTTATTATTGCTTCTTCCCAATAATCTGCATAACCATAAAATAAAAACTGATTTTTTTCCTTATCATTTAATTCACTAATAAGATTTATCTCATATAATTTATTTTCAATAAAAATATTCCATTTACTTTTCCATGTTGCCCACCCCCAGGGGGAAGTTAAAGAACTAAATGAAGAACCCTTTTTTAAATTAACTAGTTGTGGATGACCCCAGCCACTTATTGCCCAAACTTTATTACTTGATTCATACTTCTCAATTGATGTGTTCATAAAATTTAAAAAGTTTTTACCTAAAATTAAATCATCTTCTAATACAATTAATGATTCAAAGTCTTTAAATACTTCGGTAATTCCATTTATGATATTAAATTTACAACCATAATTTCTGTCACGAAAATTTACAACTTTATCCGTAAAGCCCCAATCTTCTTTCACGATTTCTAAAGTTTTCTCAATAAGCTCATCATTCTCATTATCAAATCCGTCAATATAGAAAATAACTTTTGAATTTCTAGATTCAGGATTATTGCGAAGAGACTCAAGCATTCTTCTCATATGCTCTGGTCTATTGAATCCAAATATAACAATTGGAGATAAACTCATATATAAAAATTATATACTTTAAATATTTATTTCTAATTTAAAAAATTATCATTAAGCGATAAAAAATAATTTTTTAAAATATTAATTAATGATATTTATACTATATAAAAGTGAAGGAATTTAAACAAATTATCCAAGATGTAATTTATATTTCTCGAATTACAAAAACAAAAAACAAGAAAATTTTAACTATAATTTCTGTATTTCTATCACAATTTTCTGCGTTAATTGATATTTCCATAATTGCTATCTTTTCTGTTTTAATTGCAGAACAATACACATCTATAAATTTTGTAAACAGCATTTTAGATTATTTTGTTGAAAATAAATTAATGATTGTTGTTTTAGTTTCAATTAGATATATTTTTCAGTACTTGCAAAAGACTATTATCTACAAACTCGAGTTGAGTGTAAATAAAAATTTAAAGATCCATATATTAAGAGAAATATTTGATAAAAGAAACTACTCTGTATCTGATTCTTATTATTTTATAAATGTAATATCAATGCATGTTTCATACTTTTTCTCAAGTTTTGCTTCTTTTCTTAATAATATATTACAGATACTTATTTATGCTGCCTACCTTGTAATTACTGATCTCAATACAGTGTTTGTTTTTGGTGTTGGTGCATTAGTACTTGCTTATCCAATTAAAAAAATATTAGAAAAAGCAAGATTATTTATGCACGAGTCATTTGAAAAGGGTCAGGAGTCAAACAAAGAGGTTGAAAGAGTCGTTGATAATTTATTGTTGATAAAAATTTTGAAAAAAGAAAATTATGAAATTAATAGATTTTCGAATACAATTCAAGACTACATTTTCAATCTTTACAATAACTATAAATTTGGTGTCGTTAATTCTTTTCTGCCAAGCTTTTTTACCTTGTTTATGCTTTCAACAATTATTGCATTAACTTCTTATGCAAAATCTTTGACTTTAGACTTCATAGGTGTAACTTTAAGGCTATTTCAATCTTTAAGTAATCTTACAACTTCTTTAAACCAAATAATTAATTCGCATGTACATATCGAAAAATTTTATGAAATAGAAAAAAATAAAAAGATAGAGAACACAAATAATTTCAAAATAATAAAAGAAGACGTCATTGGCCTTAAAAACGTTAGTTTTAAGTATTTAAATAGTGAAATTAATATATTTGAAGATTTAAATTTGAAGATTGATAGAAATACCCACACCGTAATTACAGGACCAAATGGATCTGGGAAAAGTACACTTTTAGGCTTACTTGCTGGTGTTTTTTATCCAAACCAGGGAGAAGTTTATTCATTTTCAAATAAATTTGGATATATTGGAGCTACACCATTAATTTTTAATTCTACTTTGCACGATAACATTATGTACGGAAATGACCTTGAAGTAAAAGATGATAAAATAATTGAAATTCTCAAAACTTTGAAAACCTTCAAAGAAGAACAAAATTATGATTTAAAAAATATAATCAGCAATAAAACACTTTCAAGTGGACAAATGCAAAAGATTGCATTTGTAAGAGCCTTAGTTTCAAAGCCTGATATATTACTGCTTGATGAAGCAACTGCTAATTTAGATGAAAGTTCTAAAGAAGCCATTTTTGATATTTTGACTAATCAGAGAATTACAATCATAAACTCAACTCACGATCCAGATAGATTTAAAAATGTAGATTTAAATCTAAAAATAGATATTAAAAACGAAAAGCGAATAGTGGTTGAAAAAAAGCTAACTTAATATGAAAAAACTTTTAGTTATTCATAACAAATATCAAATTCCTGGAGGTGAAGACTCAAATATTCATGATGAAATAAGTCATTTAACGAAGGAGTATGATGTAAGGTATTTAGAATTTAACAATATAGAAAAATTTAGAATTTTTGATTTGTTAAGTTTGGTAACTAGAACAAATCTAAGTTCTAATAGGCTGCTTAAAAAAGAACTAAACACTTTTAAACCAGACGCAGTTTATATTCATAATACTTGGTTTAAAGCTAACCTTGGTTTATTCAAAATTCTAAAAAAAAGAAATATCAATACCTTATTTAAAATTCATAATTTTCGATATGATTGTTCTAGATTTTTTCTTGCCAAAAACCATCTTCGAGGTAGCAAAATTTGCAACGCATGTTTTTTCAGAAAAAAAAATAGAATCTTCAATAAATATTACGAAGATTCATATTTAAAATCTTTATTATTAGTATTTTACTCAAAAAAGCTTTTCAAAATAATTAAAAATTATCCTTTAAAAGTTATTGTTTTAACTAATTTTCATAAAAATTATTTATCTGAGCTGGGTGTATTAAGGTCAAAAATATTTATATATTCCAATCCAATAACACTAAACGACAACAAAATTGATAAAAAGAAAGAAAATAAATATGCAGTTTATGCTGGAAGGCTCACAAAAGAAAAGGGAGTTGAAAGTTTATTAGACTCCTGGGTTTCTGCTGACTTAGAAGATTTTTCATTAAAAATTATTGGGTCTGGCAGTATGCAGTCAGAGTTAATTTCTAAATATAAAAATTCGAATGTTGAATTTCTTGGGGAGCTGTCAAATGAAGAAACACTTAAACAAATCAAAGAATCTTCAGTAGTGATTACTGCTACAAAAATGTATGAGGGTCAACCAAGACTTTTATGTGAAGCATCAAGTTTTGGTGTTCCATCAATTTATCCTTCATTTGGAGGAATGGATGAATTTTTTCCTAAAGATTATCCATTTTCTTTTAAACAATATGATTATGTAGATTTGAAATCAAAAATTTTAGAATTACAAAATGAACATGAATTAAAAAAAACTAGTAATAATGTTTATAGAAAAATATCAAATAAATTAGATCAAAATGATTTATTAAATCAGTTTCGTGAAATTCTTACACATGAATAGTAAATCAAAAATTTCTGTAGTCATGTCAGTTAAAGATGCCCAGGAGACAATTTCAGATTCTATAAACAGCATATTAGTACAGTCTTATGATAATTTTGAGTTACTCATAATGAATGACGCCTCAACTGACAATACAGCAGAAATATTATCTCAATTCGAAGCAAAAGATTCTAGAGTAAAAATTTTTACCAATAAGATAAATTTAGGGCTGACTGCATCTCTAAACATTCTTATTAAAAACTCATCAGGACAATTTATTGCAAGGCAAGATAGTGACGACCTCTCCTTTCCAGAAAGATTAAAAAATCAAATGGATTTCATCAATTTAAAAAATTTGGATGGTTCCACTACAAAAGCTGTCTCAATTCAGAGTGGAAGAATAATCCATGGTAAATCAAGACTTGTGCCAAATAAATTATTACTAAAATTTAAAAACCCTTTTATTCACGGCTCTTTGTTAATTAGAAAAGAGATCATGAATGAAATAAATAATTACAACGAAGATTTTTACTATGCTCAGGACTACAAATTATTCACTGATTTAATAAACACTGGATACAAAATAAAGATTTTAAACAAAATTTTATATAGCCTAAACACTGTAAATAATATTTCTACATTAAGTAAGGAACAACAAGATTATTTTGCAAATTGTGTCCGGAAAAATATTAAACCTAATCAAGTTCATCAAATCCCTTAATACACTTATCAAGCATTTGATTAAAATTAATTTTCGTATCCCAATTCAGTTCCATTTTTAGTTTTGATGGATCTGAGACTATTCTTATAGGGTCACCTTCTCTGAGTAAACTTTGATTAATATCTACAAAATTGGTCCAATCTAAATTGAAATAATTAAAAATGTGAATAACCATTTCTTTTATTGATTTTCCAACTCCAGAGCCAATTACATAATCAGAAGTACTACCCTTTGAGGTTATTTCATAGATCGCATTGACTGTATCAGAGGCATAGGACCAATCTCTTATATAATCTAAGCTTCCCAAAGTTAGGCGTTTATTTGGATTTAATGATATTTCTTTTGCAGACCTAATAATTTTCATAATGAGGTAATCTTTACCTCTAAATTCAGACTCGTGGTTAAACATGATTCCAGAAAAAATAGGCCAATTATAATTTTCATTTAACTCTTTAACTTTGAGATGATTTATTAATTTTGCTTCGGCATAAGGTGAGTTTGGGTTAAAAGGTGAATTTTCGTTAAGTGTTTTATTACTTGTACCAAACATTTCAGAAGAAGAAGCTTGAAAAAAACGAGGGAAGCTTTTGTTTTCAATAATTGCAGAAGTTAAGTTATTAAAAATATTTATGATACTATTTTTTTTACCGCTATCTAAAAAAGATTTGTATACAGAACTTGGACCCGATAAATTATAAACAACGTCCGGATTAATATCTTTAATAAAATTAGTAACTTGTTTTTTGTCTTCTAGGTTTAAATTATAAATATTTATCTTGTTAAAGTTTGAATTCCCTAAGTATTTTAATTTTCCATAAATTGATTTTTCAGGGTTAGATCTTGATATTCCTGTGATGTTTATATCGGAATTCTTTTCAAGTAAATATTTTGTTAGAAAGATACCATCCTGACCAGATATTCCAGTTATTAAGATTTTTTTCATATTTGTAGTTTAAAGCAAGTAATAGAATTAAATATATATATATATATTTATGAAAATATTTTTAAACAATATAAATGAATCTTGGGTCGTTGATAGGTTTAGAGACGATTGGTATAAACATAACTCTGAAATATCTACAAACTCTGTAAAAAAAGCTGATATAGTTTGGATAATTTCTCCATGGATATGGAAAAATATTAAGACTAAATATCTGAGAGATAAAAAAGTTGTATGTTCTATTTATCACATTGATTTTGACAAGTTCACTGAAAAAGATAAAGAAGAATTTTATGTCCGTGATGAGTTCGTTGATTTTTATCATGTAATTTCAAACAAAACTGTTTCGCAGTTGAGAAGATTAACAGATAAAAAAATAATCTCAATCCCATTTTGGGTAGATCAAAATATATTTTATGAAATTCAAAATAAAAAGGACTTAAGAAAAAAATTTAACTTTAATACCGATGATTATTTGATAGGAAGTTTTCAACGAGATACTGAAGGTAGTGACCTTGTGACACCAAAATTAATTAAAGGGCCTGATATTTTTTTAGAGATTGTAAGTGATTTATTTACAAAAAATAAAAGTATTAAGATAGTTTTAGCTGGTAAAAGAAGGAATTTTTTAATAGAAAATCTAAAAAAAAGAGAAGTACCATTTAAATATTTTGAAATGGTGACCAGTTCTGATTTAAATGAGCTGTACAATATACTCGACCTATACTTAGTTACTTCTAGGCTTGAAGGTGGGCCACAGGCTATATTGGAATGTGGAATATCTAAAACACCTATTTTATCAACAGATGTTGGTGTTGCTCCAGAAATACTCAATAAAAAATCAATTTTTAATATTGATGAGTTTAACAAAGCTAAAGTTGATGTTGAGTATGCTTATAAAAATAGTCTCAACTTTACAATTCCAGTTGGTATGGCAAGTTATATAAGAATGTTTAAGGATTTACATGAAGGTTAGTATTGGCTCAAGGGTTGTAGAAGGTCCGTGGGGTGGGGGAAACTTATTTGTAAAAAATTTAACCAATTACTTAATTACAGCTGGCCACAAAGTAATTTACGATTTGTCTCAGCCAGACATAGATTTAATTATTTTAACTGATCCGAGAAGCAGAAAAGAATCAACTTCAACTTATAACCATGATGAAATAAAGCAATATAAAAAATATGTAAAAAATGACACTGTTGTTGTGCAGAGAATAAATGAATGTGATGAACGAAAAGGTACTAGTAATATAAATGATTTTTATTTAAAAGCTAGTAATGTCGCTGATCATGTAATTTTTGTAAGTTCATGGCTTCAAGACATCTATTTAAACCTTGGTATGAGTCCAAATAAAACATCAGTAATATTATCTGGCTCTGATGAAAAGATTTTTAATCCTGAAGGTTCAGCAAGGGCAAGTTCTGAGAAAAAAGTTAAATTATTAACGCATCATTGGAGTTCAAATAGAAATAAAGGCTTTGATACATATGAACTTATAAATGAATTGATTGATACACCAAAATGGAAAGAAAAACTTGAATTTACA
>MDTD01089980.1_pt1 | contig 21257 bp, 20 predicted proteins | sample 811221 | NCBI WGS metagenome assembly MDTD01 (sample SAMN05326646, study PRJNA326480) | marine metagenome | isolation source: seawater | place: Pacific Ocean: South West | collected 2011
AAAAATATTTTTCTTATATAAAAAGAGGATCAATATTAATAAATACATCTAGAGCAGAAGTAATAAATGATAATATACTTATAAAATCATTAAAAAATAAGTCGATAAATTTTGCTTTTACCGATTTATTAAGATTCGAACAAAATAATTATAAAAAGTCAAAACTCTTCAATTATTCAAAAAAAAATAAGAATTTAATTATTACACCACATATGGCAGGTTTAACTTATGAATCAGAAACAAAAGCAGCTATACTATCAATTAAATTCTTAAAAAAGTTTTTTAAATTATGAAGGAAATAAGTGTAATAGTCTGTTCATTTAACCATGAAAAATGGATAGAGAGATGTTTGAGAAGTTTAATAAATCAAAAAATAATAAAACAAGATGATTACGAAATTTTAATAGTTAATGATAAGTCAAAAGATAACACTAAAAAAATACTGAAAAAATATAGCAATATAAGCAATTTAAAAATTATAAATAATTCAAAAAATATTGGTCTACCTTCATCAATTAATAAGGCAATTCATAAATCATCAGGAAGGTATATAGTTAGAGTAGACTCGGATGATTATGTTGATAGATATTTTTTATTTTTACTTCACTATTTTCTAAATAATAATCGCGAGTATGGAGCTGCCTCATGTGATTACATTATTGTTAATGATAAGGAAGAATATTTGTATAAAAAAAATTCTCAAAAAAATGAGATTGCATGTGGAATAATGTTCAGAAGGGAGGCATTAATTGACATAGGCCTTTATAATAAAAGTTTTTCAATGAGAGAAGGTCATGAATTAAAAAAAAGATTTGAAAAGAAATATGAAATTGGAAGAATCCCATTTACATTGTATAAATATAGAAAACATTCTCTAAATCGAACAAAAAATATTCAGTTATTGAGGAAATTTGATAAAAAACTTAGGAAGCTAAAATGATATTTATTGCAGAACTAGGACTTAATCACAATGGAAATTTTGGACTTTGTTATGAATTAATTAAACAAGCAAAATATGCAGGTGCTAATATTGTTAAATTTCAACTTGGATGGAAGGGTAAAGAGGGTGAGCTAAATTATTTTAGTGAAGATGATCTTTATCAACTTAAAGAATGGGCTGACTACTTTGAAATAGATTTAATGTTTTCAATATTTGAAAAAAAATTTGTTAAATGGGTAAAAAAACTTAATTTAAAATATGTAAAAGTTGCATCAAGAATTTCAAAGAATGACTCAAATCTAACAAAAGAGTTAATAAGTCTTAATAAAGTTACTTTTATTTCGCTTGGTATGCACCCTGTAAATACCTTTCCAAAGATTAGAATTGGAAAAAAAGTAAATTTCCTTTGGTGTAAATCAAGTTATCCTACGAACATAAAAGATTTACGAAATTTTCCAAAAAATTTTAATAAAACAAAATATAAAGGATATAGTGATCATTGCATAGGAATTGAGAACTGTTTATTAGCAATAAGTAGAGGAGCTACGATAGTTGAAAAACATTTTACTTTAGATAAATCTGATAACACTATTAGAGACAATGCTCTTTCTGCAACTCCAAATGAATTTAAAACCCTTGTTGAACTTGGAACTGATATTTTCAAAAAAATAAAACATGGTATTTAATAGAGGTATCGTCTTGTTATCAACTGATACTGATCATCATAGATATTTAATTAAGAAATTTGAAAAAGAAAACATTTTTTTTGATAAAATTTTTTTTGAAACTACATCGGTGAAACCTTCCTTCAAGACAGAACCTTTTGAAAAAAAAAATTTAATTAACTTTGAAAAAAAATTTTTTCAAAAATTAAGTAAAAAAATTAATTTTAAAAAAGTTTCTTTTGTTAAGAATATTAATAATAAGAGAGTTTATGATTACCTTAGTAATAAAAAGCCTAGTATATGCATTGTTTTTGGAACAAGAAAAATTGAAAAAAAAATAATCGATTTATTTAAACCAAATAAATTTATAATTAATATACATAGAGGCATGATGTCTAGATATAGAGGTTTAGATTCGGATTTATGGGCAATATTAGAAGGAAAAAAAAATTTTGTGGGTATAACTATCCATGAGGTAGAAAAAAAACTAGATTCTGGAAAAGTTTTCTTTCAAAAAAAACTTAAAATTAAATCATATAAAATTTATCAGATTAGATATTACACTACTATTTTGGCGGTAAAATATTTACTAGTCCTTGTTAAAAATATTTTACTGAAAAAAAATATATATAAAAAGAAAATAAAATTAGGTAAATATTATAGTTTTATGCCTCTAGAATTAAAAAAAATCTGTAAATTAAAACTTCAAAATGAAAAACAATATTAAAATTTTATTATACCACGGGATAAGAAAAATAAAAAATATAGGTATTCAAAACTATTCTAACAAGCATTTGCATGTCTCAGATTTTATAAAGCAGATGAAGTTTATAAAAAAAAATTTGAATATTATTTCAATGGATGATGTTGAATATTTAATAAAAAAAAAAATAGACAAACCCTACATTGCTGTAACTTTTGATGATGGATTTAAAAATAATTATGATTTAGCTGCAGAGGTCTTAGACTTTTATAAGATACCAACAACATTTTATGTATCAACTGCCTATATAGGAAAGAAGAAAATGTTTTGGGTAGATATTTTAGAGGATATTTTTAATAAGAAAATTCAGAATAAAATAGAGATAAAACTTAATAAAAATTATATTTTTGACACCTCTACAAAATATAAAAAAATTAAAACGTTAAATTATATAAAGAATTATTGTAAAAATACTTTATTTAAAGAAAAAGAAAGAGTTTTAAACTTTTTAATTAATAAATTTAATTTTAAAAATAATATTTCAATTAATAATTCTTATAATTATAAATCTATGAGTTGGAAAGAAATCTCAGATATGGGTAAGAATAAAAACTTTATTATTGGAGGACACTCACATAATCACGAGATTTTATCGAATTTGCCACAAAATCTTATGAAAAAAGAAATTAATACTTGTATTAAATTATTATCAGCAAAACTTAAAAAAAAAATTAATCATTTTTCTTATCCAGAAGGGCTTAATCATCATTTTAATGAAAACGTAATAAAATTTTTGAAGAAAAAAGGAATAACTATATGCCCAACAGCTATAAATGGAGTAAATGTTCCAAATCAAGATTTGTTTAGATTAAAAAGAATAATGGTAGGTATGAATAAAATAAAATTCCCTTTCAATATATGAAAAATATTTTAGTCACAGGAGCAGTTGGTTTTATCGGATTTCATTTAACGAGACAATTATTAGAAAATAAATCTTATAATATTTTTGGAATTGATAATATTAACAATTATTATGATGTAAAATTAAAAAAAAGTAGACTTAAAATTTTAAAACAATATAAAAGATTCTTTTTTTATAAATTAGATATAAGTAACGAAAAAAAAATTGATAAAGTATTTAAAAAATTTAAATTTCATAAAGTTATTAATTTAGCTGCTCAAGCGGGAGTAAGATATTCAATTTCAAATCCTGATAGTTATTTTAAATCAAATGTGCAAGGTTTTTACAATATATTAAAATTATGTGTAAAATATAAAACTAAACACTTAATTTATGCAAGCACAAGTAGTGTTTATGGTGATGTAAACAAGATTCCTTTTAAAGAAAGTGACAATACTAGTAAGCCTATACAATTCTATGCAGCAACAAAAAAGTCTAATGAAGTTATGGCTCACTCATTTAGTTCAATTTATAAGTTACCTACCACTGGACTAAGATTTTTTACAGTTTATGGACCATGGGGCAGACCAGATATGGCGTTGTTTAAATTTACAAAAAATATTCTTAATGGCAAATCAATTCCAATATTCAATTTTGGAAAGCATAATAGAGACTTCACTTTTGTAGATGATATTGTTAGTGGGATAATTAAGATATTTTATTCCTCTCCAAAAAAAAACAAAAATAAAATTCAAGCTGAGATATATAATATAGGTAGAGGAAAAAAAGAAAAATTATTAGATTATATTAGTATAATAAAAAAAACTCTTAATAAATCCTATAAAGCTAAATTTCTAAAAAAACAAAAAGGTGATATTCATGAGACTCTAGGAGACATAAATAAAATAAAAAAAAATTTCAAATATTCTCCTAGAATAAATATTGAGGTTGGAATTCCAAAATTTATAGACTGGTACAAAGAATTTTATAAAAAAATAAATGAATAATAAATATTTTAAATATGAAAATTTAAGACCAGAAACTAAAAATGCTAATAAACCACTTGTCTCTCTTATTACTGTTGTAAAAAATAATGAGAATTATATTCAGGAAACTTTTGAAAGTATCAAAAATCAGACAAAAAAAAATTTTGAATATATTGTTGTTGATGGAAATTCTACTGATAGAACAAAAGAAATAATAAAAAATAATCAAAATTTAATTGATTTTTACATTAGTGAAAATGACGAAAATTTATGGGATGGTTTTAATAAAGGTATGTCACTTGCAAAAGGAGAATATATCGGTTTTGTTAATTCCGATGACATACTTCTCCCAAAAGCTATGGAAATATTTGAAAATTATACAAAAAAGAAAAAATTTGATTTTTTTTTTGGTAGTGTAAAAAAGCATTGGGGAATTCTACATGGTTATAAACCTTGGAAAATTCATTTCAGTTGGGGCTTTTACAGCAGTCATTCAACAGGCTTTTATATAAAGCAGAGCGTTTTTAGGGATGTTGGATATTATAATTTAAATTATAAGTATTCTTCAGATTATGACTATTTTTACAGATTGATCGTTAAGCATAAGTACAAAGGCACGGCATCAAAAAAAGATGAATTATTTGGTATATTTAGAAGAGGAGGCTTTTCTAGTCAAATTAAATTTATTGACCACTTTTTTGAGGAAATAAAAATAAGATTAGATAACAAACAAAATAAATTTTTAATTCTAATTATATTCTTTTATAAATTTATAAAAAATTTTAAAAAATTTTAATTAATTATGTGTGGGTTAGCCGGAATAATTTCTCGTAAAATTATAAAAAAAAAAATTAATATTCATAACTTAAAAAAATCTTTAGATCATAGAGGCCCAGATTATTCTGGATATATATTAGATAATAATATTTTTTTTTACCATTCGAGATTATCTATTATTGATTTAAACAAAAGGTCAAACCAACCTTTTTATTCACCTGATAAAAGATATGTAATAATTTTTAACGGTGAAATTTATAATTATAAATCTTTAAGAAAAAAATTATCTTTACATTATAAATTTCGAACATCAAGTGATACTGAAGTTCTTCTAGCTGCTTATATTACTTGGAAAGAAAAATGTTTGAACTTATTGGAAGGTGCGTTTGCTTTTTGTATTTATGATAAATTATTAAAAAAAAACTTTTTAGCTAGAGATAGATTTGGGCAAAAACCTCTATATTTTTTAAAAAAAAAAAATTCTATATTATTTGCGTCAGAAGTAAAATCTTTAGTGTCTTTTGGTTATAAACCAAAAGCAAATCTGAAAGTCTGGAAAAATTATTTATTAAATGGAATTTTTCCAGAAAAAGATGATACTTTTTTTAATGGTGTTTCACAAGTACAGCCAGGTGAATTTTTAATTATTGATAAAAAACTTAAAATTCAAAAATTTCTTTGGTACCAATTAAAAAAAGTTATTTTAAAAAACAAATCATTTAATACAAAAAATCTTTTATCTAAATTCATTAAAAGCGTAAAAAATTCGAGTGAAAGTGATGTTGATTATGCTGTATCATTATCTGGTGGTCTTGACTCCGCTATATTGGCAAATTTGTTTAAAAGTATCAAAAAAAGAAAGCCTTATTGTTATTCAATTGGTTTTGGGAAAAATTTTAATGAATTTTTAAATATCAAAAAAACTTTAAAATTTAATAAATTAAATGGAAAACTTATCAATATAACTGATGAAGAATGTTTAAATAACATTAAACCACTAATATGGCATAATGAGGCTCCTACAGGTGGTTTAATGCAATTAGGGCAAACAAAAATTGCCCAAAATATTTCTAAAAAAAAAATAAAAGTATTGCAAGACGGCACTGGTTTGGATGAAATATTTGGTGGATATGAGATATTTTTTTTACAATACCTTAAAAATTTAAAGACTAAAAATAAACAATTGTTTGAAAAATATCTTCGAAATTATCTAAAACACTGGAGGATTTCAAGAGATGATGCATTAGCAAAGATCAGTGGAAAAGTTTTTCAAAATTTAAAAACACCTGATGGGTATGATTTTGTGAATAAAAATATTTTTAAAAAAAAATTCTTACAAAATCATAAAAATAATATACCCCGCAATAATTCAGCTAAAAAATCAATGATAAATTATATTCAATATTCAAAAATTCCTAAAAATAGTCATTTTAAGGATCGGTTGGGTTTAGCATTTGGAGTTGAAATCAGATTTCCATTTTTAGAGCATTTTTTAGTCGAAGAGGGTTTAAAATTGAATGAGGATCAGCTATTTCGATCTGGTAAAGGAAAAAATATTTTAAGAAATATTTTTAAAAAAAGAATAAATCAAGGTTTATTCAAAACTTCAAAAATTCAAATTCATACCAATCAAAATCAATGGTTTAAAAATAAAATTGTTCAAAAGTTTTTTATAAGTCTAATTGATAGTAAAAAATTTCTTAAAAGAGGAATATACGATACTAAAGAAGTAAAAAATTTTTATAAAAATTATCTATTGACAGAAAATAATCCAACATCATTATCCCTGTGGCAAATAATTAATACTGAGTTATGGTTTCAACAATTTATTGATAAAAATCCTCTAAAAAATAAGCCAGTATTTAAATTTAATTAATTCCATTAACTTGATTTATTTTCTCATAAATTGCTGTAGATATCTTTTGATATCCGCTATTTGAGAGATGTGGTCCCATTGGAGCATAATTAGAAACATCTGATGCATTAATTATTTTTGATAAATCTAAATAATTTAACTCAGAATTTTCCAAATATTCTTTTATTTTTTCTTCATATTTGTTAGCCAAAGGTTCTTTTGACCAATATTCACTCGGAGGTATATATGTGAAGATTAGTTTACATTTTCCAGAACATGTTTGGCTAGCTAAATCAATAAAATATTTTGTTGATTTTGGAAGTTTAAAAAACATTGAATTATATAATCCTGTTAAATTATTAATTGTATGCTTCAATAGTATGTATTTTTTTAACTTTTCAAAAAAACTAAAATTAGAAAAACTTTTATTTTTTTCATTCATCTTAATTATATACTTTTCTGTCTCCAATAATGTATTTAATACTTCTTCTGATAAGAATGGTTTTTCGTCTTGGTACATAAAATAATTATTAAGTGTTTTTTTAGATTGTGCAAAAAAAGGATTTGAAATTTTATCATTCTGATCATTAGAAAATAAAATTATTAACATGATATCGGGTTTTATTATTTCGGTAAAATTAGAAATAATAGATGAATTTATAGCAGTCCCATTTCCTGCACTCGCTAGATTATAGATGTTCACTTTTTTGCTAAATTTTGTACTCAAAATATTATTAATATAATATTTATCATGAACACATTGTCCTTGTGCAAATGAATCTCCAACAATCATTATTTTAAATCCTTGAAGTAAATTATCCCAATTTTTGTCATTATTTCTAAAACCAAACCTATCACTTTTATATTTAATCATACCGTATCCTTCATCACACAAGAATACATTCCTATATGGAACACTATTAAATGGTATAAAGTTTGTAACAAATTTTTTTCTTATTTCTTTTTGATGAAAGTATTTAGGAAAAGTAATTGGTTTATATTTTTCTAATGAAATTTTTTTCAAACTTTCTGTTCTATAAGCAATATATCTTTTCCTTGCCTCATTGTTGTCATTGTCAGAGTTTAAATAATGTCTAAATGAAAAAAAGTTCAGAAAAAATGCAATTGTATAAATAAATATGAATATTATTGTATAAAAAAAAATTTTTTTCATCTCGAATATTTATTTGTTTAATAAAATGCTAATAACATATATCTAATATTTAAAAAACTAATAAATGGATAGCTTTAAAAAAATTAAAATTATTTTAAATTTTAAAGAAAAAATTAAATTTATTTTCTTATTAATTTATTCGTTCATAAACTCAATTCTTGAACTGATAAGTATAGGACTGATTATTCCAATAATAATTTCTTTATTTAATTCAGATAATAATAATTTTTTTATAGATTTAGAATTTTTAAAAAATATTGGACTTGACTTAAATCAAAATGCAAGAGTTTTAGTTTTATTTTTTTTTATAGTTATAGTTTTAAAGAACATATTTTTTTTCTTCTATAATTACAAACTGTCTAATTTTTTATATTTTGTAAAAAATCGCCTTACATCTACTATTTATAAACAATATATATTCCAAACTTACGATTTTTATTTTAAAAAAAAGTCCTCTGAAATTTTAAGAAATGTGAGACTACCAAATAACTTTGCACAAGTTATATCTGCGCAAATGAATTTAATTTTAGAATTATTAACCGTTTTAATTTTAATTTTATTTCTTATTAAAATTAATCCAATAATCACAATTTTTATTTTACTAATTTTGTCATTAGCTGGATACTTTGTATATGTGTTATGGAGAGAAAAAATATATGATTGGGGAAAAGATGCACAGTATATCGAGGCTAATTTAAATAAAAAAATTTCAGATAATACTTTCTCAATTAAGGAAATAATTATTTATGGTAAACAAAATTTTTTCTTAAATAGCCTTGTTAGTCAAATAGTTAAATATAGTAAAATTATTTTTAAAATCGAAATTGTTCAGCAATTACCAAGAATTATTGTTGAAATATTAGTAGCTTTTATAATTTTAATATTAATTTATTATCTAACTTATAAAAATATTTCCTCAGAAGAATTAATAGTAACATTAAGTGCATTTTCAATAATAGCAATAAGATTGATGCCATCAATTTCTAGAATTTTAACTTATATTCAAAAAATTAAATATTTTCATCCTTCGTTAGAAATTTTATTCGATGAATTAAATGACACTAAGTTAATAAATAAACACCAAACAAAAACTAATATAGACTTTAATTTTAATTCAATAGAGATAAGAGATGTTAATTTTTCTTATAATAAAAACAAATTTGTTTTTAAAAATAATATAAACTTAAGAATTTTAAAAGGTCAATTCATTGGTATTCATGGTACAAGTGGATCTGGTAAGAGCACATTAGTGAATTTAGTAACTGGTTTAATCAAGCCATCAAAAGGTTTTATATATTCAGAAAATCAAAATATTCATAATTATCTTGAAGATTGGCAAAAACAGATTGCTTATGTACCTCAGAATATTAATTTATTAGATGATAATATAGAAAAAAATATAGCATTTGGTGAGGATCAAAATGATATTATTGAAGAAAAGGTTATTGAGCATGCAAGAAATGCACATATCCATGATCATATAAAGTCAATCAATTATGGATATAAAGCAAAAGTAGGTGAACAAGGAATACTTTTATCAGGAGGACAAAAACAAAGAATAGGTTTAGCTAGGGCGTTATATAGGGAGCCACAATTAATTATTCTTGATGAAGCCACTGCAGCTTTAGATAAAAAAACTGAAAAAGATATTATTGATTTAATAATAGAGCAGAAGAATAACAAAATAATTATTTTGATTTCACATGATTTAAATTTGTTAAAAAGATGTGATAAGGTTTTTTCAGTTGAAAATAATAATTTTATGATTTGAATGTTTTTGTATTTGCAACTATTAATGTCCTAAATGAATTTAATAAAATTAAAAAAAAATCTAAAAAATTTTTTAAAAAAAAAACAATCAAACAGTAAAAATTATTCTTTACTTGAAGATGCATTTTCATCAGATGATTTAATAAAAGGAATAGAAGTAATTCTCTCGAAAAAAATTACTATGGGAGAAATTACTTTTAATTTTGAGAAAGAATTTGCGAAATATGTTGGTTCAAAATATGCATTAATGACAAACTCAGGGTCATCAGCAAATCTGTTATCATCATTTGCTCTTATTAATCCAAAAAAAAAAAATTGTCTTTTAGCAGGAGATGAATTTTTAATTCAAGCTTTGTGTTGGTCAACTTCATTATGGCCTTTAGTTCAAGCAGGTTTAAAGCCAAAATTTGTTGATGTAGATTTAAAAACTTTTAATTTAGATATCGCTCAGGTAGAAAAATCCATTTCCAGAAAAACTAGAGCTATAATGGCAGTTCATGTACTCGGAAATTCTTCAAAAATTTCAGAATTATCTAAATTATGTAAGAAAAAAAAATTATTCTTAATAGAAGATACATGTGAGTCTTTGGGCTCAAAGTATAATGGTAAATTTCTTGGTACTTTTGGTGATTTTGGAACATATTCTTTTTATTATTCTCATCAAATTACCTCTGGAGAAGGTGGAATGTTAGTTTGTAATAGCAAAGAAGATTATGAGATAGCTTATTCTTTACGATCTCATGGATGGGACAGGGGATTGTACAAAAATAAATCAAAAAAACCGACATTTAATTTCATTAATTCTGGTTTTAATTTAAGACCTACTGATGTAGCGGCAGCCATAGGTTTTAATCAGTTTAAACGATTAAATTATTTAAAAAAAATTAGAACAGAGAATAGAAATAAAATATTAAATAACTTAAAAAACTCCAAAAGTTGGAGCAATCAATTTACATTTTTTGAACCAATTAGAAAATTAGAGCCTAGTTGGTTTGGATTTCCAATTTTAATAAATAAAAAATTTTTAAAAAGAAAAAAATATTTTTTAAAATATTTAGAAAATAATAATATTGAAACTAGGCCGATTATAAGTGGAAATTTTATGAATCAACCAAGTATTAAATTATATAATTTTAAGAAAAATAAAAAATTCAATAACGCCCAAGAAATTGAGGATAGAGGTTTTTTTATAGGTTTACACACTACTAAAATAAATGATTTTCAATTACAAAAACTAACACGATGTCTGTTAAAAATTGACAAGTTTTAATTAAGTCCATCTTCTAGAAAATTCTTTATATTCTTCAATTAAATTATTTAAAATTCTTTTTTTTAAATCATTGTTGCAGTTTTTTTCAAAGTAATTGCTTGCTAGCTGGATTTTGTTATTTAATTCTAAATTGTTATAATTAAATAAATAATCTGATAATTCTTCTGGCTTATTTAAATCAAACGAAAAAACTAGTTCTTCAAGTTTTTCATCAAGTATATTTTTTGAGTAAAAGACTGGTATTTTTAAATAAAACGCTTCATATAATGGCAAAGTCGATCTTGCAACATAGGTTGGCATTATTAAACCTAATGATTTTTTATATAGTGTTAATATTTCTTCATCAGTTAAATAATTGAATATAATAAAGTATTCCTCTAAATTTTTATTTTTAATTATTTTTTTTATGTATTTAAGATTGCCCTTGTCCACCCCTGAAAAAATTATTTTAAAATCTAATTTTTTTTTTATTTTTTAAAATATCAATTGCATCGATTATATACGTATGGTTTTTATGAGCCCAAAATTGAGCTGGATAAAAAAAATATCTTTGATTGCTGTCTATTTTTAAACTACTTAAATTGTAGTTAATATTAATTTTATTTTTTGTAGCTTCATTTAATTCTGGAATGTGAGAACTAAATGGATAAACTAAAATTTTTTCTTCAGAACAATTAAACAAAGAAGTAAGCTCTTTTTTTGTTCTAGAACTATCCACTAAAATTTTAAACGCCTTATCTACAGATTTATTTACTAATTCTTTAGTTTGATTAAATATTTTTTCATTTTTGTATTCTGGAAAATAATTATAAAATTTAAAGTTTAAGTCGTATAAATTAACTACAAAGTTTGTATCCTTTAAAAAATTAATGTATAGGCTTGGTCCCAGAAAAAAAACTATGTCAAATTTATTTTTCTTTATAAAACTTGAAAAAGGATTTTTAAATCCAAACTTATCTAAAAATGTATTAATTATCGGGGATTTTTCTAATAGATAAAATAATTTTGATATCCTTTGATTTTTAAATTCTAATATACTAACTTTAGATTTTTTAAGCTCAACATCTGAACCTTTTATTAATGATATAAATTTAATATCATTTTCTTCATTATCTATAGATTTTAGTAATTTGGATGTACATATAGATTGAAAATATCCACCTCCACCACCTATATAAGTATCAAATATAACTGCGATTTTCATAAAGTGATTAAAAACTTTCTTCTATAAATAATATTTCATATATATACTTTATGCTAAAATACTTAAATAAAATTATACATAAATTATTTAATTTTTTTGGTTATAGATTTTTGCGTAATGAAGATGTAGTAATTTTTAAATTAGATAAATTAAGAGAGAAACTTTCACAGGAAATTAAAAACGACAAGTCTTTAGAAAATTTTTTTATATTTATATCTAAAAATCACGAAAAAAGTAAATCGCAAATCTTCCAAGATTTACTAGTAGATTATATATTAAATAAAAAGGATGGTGTGTACTGCGAAGTTGGAGCATTGGATGGTTTAATATTTTCAAATACATATTATTTAGAAAAAGAACTTGGCTGGAGTGGAATATTATGTGAACCAAATAAAAAATATATTGATAAAATAAAAATTAATAGACCAAATAATATTCTAATTGATAAGCCTGTTTTTTCAATTGAAGATAAAGAAGTTTTTTTTACAGAGAGAGATGGAGGAAGATCGAGTATTATTAGTGATAATAATAAATATAATAATTATAAGTTAAGAACAACTACATTGAATTTAATATTTAGTTCTTGTTTAAAGAACAAAACGTTAGATTACTTATCAATTGATACTGAAGGAACTGAATTTGAAATAATCAAATATTTAGACTTTGATAAATATAAGCCTAAGATTATTTCAATTGAGCATAATTATGATATGAAAAAAAGAAACAAAATTTTTGCGTTATTAAAAAAAAAAAATTACAAAAGAATTTTTAAATCTATATCTAGATTTGATGATTGGTATATTAAAATATAAATTATGTTAAATTAAATTTTAAAACCCCCAAAATTCTCAGGTAACATTGATTTAATATACCATTTAATTCTAGCTAAATATTTGTTGTGCGAATTTGTACCTAAGAATATTTTATGAATTTTTTGTCTCTTTTTAGATAAAAATCTTGCAGCGTATTCTACATTAGTTGAATTTGAAATAATTCCATCACAAGAAGATAAAATTAAAGTTTCCACCAAAATATCTTCTGCTAAATAATATCTGTGATTTTTTCTTGGATATGTCTTAAATGCATCATCTTTATAAGATCTATAAGATTTTTCCAAATATATAATTTTTTCACCAAAATGATCTTTTAATTTTTCGAGATACTTTCTTTCTTCTGTAATAACAAAAATTTTTTTGTATTCATTTTTTTTTAAAATTTTATTTAAAAATTTTATCATTACATTTTCATTAGGTTGTAGAGCATGACTTCTTGCCGTTTTGTATGAAGTTCCTCTAAAATGTAAACCTAAAACCCTACCTGTAAATTTTTTTTTGATGAAATAATCTTTTTTTTCTTTAAAAATTTTTTTAATTTTAACATTTTTTTTTAATATTTTTTTTAAGTTGTTTTCTTCCCAATTAAAATATTTTGTGCTTTCTGGAAATACATCTGACGAAAAAATTACATTTTTACTTTTGTAAACATCATTTAATTTTATAAGTGAAACATCACTAAAAAATAGGTTCCACAAATTTTTATTTCTAAATTTTCCATAATTTTCATTGTATATTGTTTTAAAATTTTTCATATCAACGACTGGAAAAAAACCAAATCTGTCTGCAAGGTTAATATGATTTAAAACGAAAAAAAAATTTGAAAAAAAACCTGAACCTCTTGTCCTTTTAATTACATAAATTACTTTATCTTTATTTGCATCACCAAAACTTTTTAGAATGTTATTATAGTTTTGATTGAAGAATTTTGGTTTTTTTATGGGTTGAGGTCTATTGTGTGTAAAAATTCTTCTAATAACTTGCTTCATAAGTTATCTATACTAATAAGTGCTAAAATTAAAATAAATATTATAAAAAAAATGATAAAATGTGGAGTGACAGGTAGTTCAGGTGTTTTAGGCTCGGAGTTAATTAAGATTTACAAAAACAAAATAAAATTTAAAAAATTTACTGGTGATATTAGAAAATTAAATGAAGTTAGAAAATGGATAAATAACAATCAATTTGACTCTGTGATTCATTTAGCAGCTATAGTCCCAACAAAAATTGTTGATAAAAATATTAAAAACGCTGAGGCGGTAAACATAAAGGGGTCCTTAAATTTAGCTAAATCAATACTACAAAGTAAAAAAAAAATTTGGTTGTTTTTTTCTTCTACTTCTCATGTTTATAAAATTCCCAATAGAAAAATTAAAATTAATGAGAAGTCAAAGCTTAAACCTTATTCAAAATATGGAGAAACTAAACTAAAAGCGGAAAAAGTTTTAATTAAAGAGTTTAAAAGGAAAAAAAAGTTAAATTTACTTTGTATTGGGAGGATTTTTAGTTTTACAAATCATAGCCAGAAAAAAAGTTTTTTGATACCCAATCTAAGTGAAAAAATAAAAAAACAACAAAAACCTATACTAAAAAATTTAAATCATTACAGAGATTTTTTATCTGTTAATGATATTTGTTCAGCTATTATTATTTTAATGAGAAAGAAAACCTCAGGTATATTTAATGTTTGCTCAAGTATACCGATAAATCTTACAGATATTGCGAAATTTTTATCAAAAAATTTTAAAAAAAAAGTACAGATAAAAAATTCCTCAGGATACACATATTTAGTTGGTAACAACTCTAAGCTCAAATCAATTGGCTGGATTAATAAAGAAAATATAAATAAAATAATAAAAAATTACCTTTTAAAGGTTAAATATTAAAATATGAAAAAAAAAGTAACTTTGGTATTAACCACAATAAATTCTTATAATAAGGTTCGTAAAATTGATAATCTAGCAAATAAAAATTCTGTAAATTTTATTGTAATTGGTGATAAAAAATCTCCCAAAAATTTTAAGTTAGTATATGGTGATTATTTTGATGTTAAAAAACAGGGTAAACTAGATTTTAATATTATTAAAAAATGTCCTTATCACTCTTATTCAAGAAAAAATATAGGATACCTAAAAGCGATAAAATTAAAAAGTACCTTTATAATTGAAACGGATGATGATAATGAAATAAAGGAAAATTTTTTTAAAAATATTACCTTACATCATTCTGCTAAAAATATTTTAACAAATGGCTGGATAAACATTTACAATGCTTTTTTAAAAAATAAAAATATCAAAATTTGGCCCAGGGGACTTCCGTTTGAAAATATTTCTAAAGATTTTGTTATATCTAAGAATAAAGTAAAAAAATATTTTTATGTACAGCAGGGTATATGCAATGGTGATCCAGATGTAGACGCAATTTTTAGACTAATAAGTAAAAAAAAAAATTTCATTTTTAAGAAAAATTTAAAATTTTCAATTAATCCCCGAACATATGTACCTATTAATAGTCAAAATACTTTATGGTATTATAAAGCATTTCCTTTACTGTATTTACCAAGCTATTGTTCAATGAGAGCAACTGATATTTGGAGGGGGCTAATTGCGAAAATAATTTTAGCCAACGATAGAAAAAACATTCTTTTTAAATCATCAGATGTTTTTCAAAAAAGAAATGTACATAATTTGGTATCAGACTTAAAAGATGAAATGGAAATATATCAAAATTTAAACTTTGTATTTAATAAATTATCAAAATTAAAACTTTATAAAGGTGAAAAAAATTATCCAAAGAATTTGCTTAAAGTTTACAAAATTTTAGTTTCATTAAATTTATTTCCAGAAAAAGAACTAGATCTTGTTAAACTTTGGATAAGAGATTTTGACGAACTTTCCAAAACCGCCAAAAAAAGAAGGTAAAATAACTTTTAAATACCATAGCCACATTGCATAGTACTCATTAGTTGAATTATAACCATTTTCTATTTTATAAAATTTAGGTTTATTATTCTTCATTATGATATTAATAAAATTACTAATATTTGTTTCAGCCGATAAAAATCCATCACATTTTGAAATTATCAGTGACTCTTCTATAATTTCTTTACCAAGTTTAAATCTATGGTTTTTTCTTGGATAAACCTTAAAAGCGTCATCTTTATAGCTTCTATAACTATCTTTAAAAATTATTTTATCTTTATATATCGATTTTAAAAATTTAAACATTTTATAATCTTCAGTACATAAAAAAATTTTATTATATTTTTCTTTTTTTAATAAGTAGTTAATCGTATTCTTCATTTGATTAGCAGTCGGGGGGAAAGGGTGGCCAGCAGATGTTTTGTAACTCGTTCCTCTATAATGGACTGCTAGAACTTTATTATTTTTAATTTTTCTATCAACAAATTTATTAGCTGCTATTTTGTATATTTTTTTAATTTTAATATATTTTTTATACACACGTTTTATTTTTTTTGATATAATTTCAAAATTCTTATAATTAAAGTTTGAACTTATAATTGTGCACTGAGAATTGTATACTTTATCTAATCGAAACTTTGAAACAGGTTTAAAGTAGTATTCCCAAGAATTATAAGTTTTAAAAATTTTATTTTTTTCATTATAAATTGTTGGAAAATTTTCCATGTCAATTATAGGTATAAATTTATGTGTTTCACATATTATTAGATGATTTAAAACAAATATAAGATTTGAAAACATCCCTGCCCCCGGAGACCTTTGAATAACATAAAAAATTTTTTTATTATTATACTTTTTTTTTGAAAAAAGATTAATTTTGACTCCATTTATCTTTTTATCTTTTTTATCAATGGTATCAGCTTCATCTGTTAAATAGAAATTATCAAATAAAAATTTTATTTTTTTAAAGATCATTTAGAGATATTTTTTAACAATTAAGTAATATTCAAAACAATTATTTTTAAAATCATATTTTTTCAAGCTCTTGAATCCATCAATAATTTTTTTTCTTTTACTTTTCTTATTTTTAGAATAGTCAATAATTTTTTGTGATAATTCATTATGATCAGATATTTTAAAAAGTGATCCATAATTACCATTATCTAAAATCTCTTTTGGTCCTGTTGGGCAATTAGATGATATAATGTATTTCTTTAAAACAAGGGCTTCTAGCAAAACATTTGGCAAACCCTCGTACTTTGAGCTTAACACAAAAATATCAGCGAGTTTCAAATAAGGAAATGGATTTTTTGTAAATTTTAAAACGCAAACATTATTTTTGAGATTATTATCTTTTATAAAATTTATAATTTTATTTTTTTTTGGCCCATAACCTATTAAAAGCAATTTTGTTTTTATTTTGCTATTTACTTTTTTTATAGCTCTTAAAAGTGTGAGATGATCCTTTTGTTCAGTAAACCTAGCAATATTAATTATATTTAAATGATGACTTTTAAAAAAATTAAATTTTATTTTCTTTTTACTGTTTCGTAAAATCTCTATCTTATTTAGTGGATTGAAAATAAGTTTGGAATTGGTTTTAAATTTTTTGTCTAATTCTTTTTTAAAATTTTTACTATTAACTATGATTTCATCACTTTTACATAAAAAAAATTTAAAAATTAAATTTTTAAAATAGTTTTTATTCCATCCCGAGGGAGAAGAGTTTGATCTTACGATAATTTTTTTGTTTAACAATTTACAAATTATAATTGCATAAATATTAGCCTGAAAAGCAAATACCAAACAATCGGTTTTTAATAAAATCTTACACATTAAATATAAACAAATAAAATATTTGAAGTACTTAGTTTTATTTTTTTTTTTATTTCTTGGTGTTACAATATTTATTTTCTTATCCAATTCTTTCCTAAACTTATTTTGATATGTAATTAAACTGAGTTTAATTTTTTTTTTGACAAAGTAGTTTGCGATTAATATCAAATTTTTTTCAACGCCACCACCCTCCATACTGGGCATGAATAAAATTAAATGTTTTTTTTTCATAAATAATTTAAAAAATTTATTTGTGTAACTTATTTTTTAAAAAGTCTCATTTGATTATTTGAATATTTTATTTCTTAAATTTCTTATTCTATTTTTAAGAGAATTTTCGCGCAAAATAAGATTATTACTTTTATTCAGTACACTATAATTTTTCTTTTTTAAAATTGCCAAACCAGAGGATGTAAAATTAAAATTTAGATCAAAATTGTTAATATTATTTGAGTAAATTTGTAAAATTCTTTTAAAAGTTTCTAAATTATTAATTTCACAATAGAAGTTATCTCTATCAGAATTTTTTAAGTAAGGTAGATGAGATATATCATCAATAAATATATAACCATTAGGTTTAACTAAATCATAATATCCAAAAATTATTTTTTCTACATGATCTGCTTCATGAACTGTATCAATAAATAAAATATCAATTTTTTTTGGAACTTTTGATTTTATGAACTCAAAATTATCATCTCTTGTTTGGTAAAATTTCCAATTAACATCTTTTGAAACCGCTGAACAATCGTCAACATCAATTGAATATAGTGTACCGTTATTTTTCTTGCAAATTTCCAAAAATTTTTTTGTTGATCTTCCTTTCTGAACTCCCAGTTCAAGAATAACAATATTTTTAATATCTTTAATCAATGGAAATAAATTGCATTCTAATTTGTAATTAAAATCATTCATTAAATATTTTGCTTAATTAATCTGTTTTATAAGATATATTTATTTTTATTTAACATATAAATCAAAAATAAAAATACTTTGAAACCCACAAAAATTTATTACTGGTCGCCATTTTTATCTCCAATAGCAACATGTAAGGCGGTATTAAATTCTGCGTATTCATTAAACAAATATAGTAACAAGTATCAAAGTTTTATAATCAATTTTTATGGTGAATTTGATGATTTTAAATCTAAAAATAAAGAAATTAATTATATTGATTATTATAAGTTAAATTTAATTAAAAAATTTCCATACAAAGGCAAAATACAAAGTAGGTTTTCATTTATTTTAATGTTTTTATTAGGTTTTTTTCCTTTAAAAAAATTGCTTAAAAAAAGTAAACCAGATTATTTAATTATACATTTAATAACGTCCTTACCATTAATTCTTTTAATTTTTTTTAATTTTGAAACGAAATTTATTTTGAGAATTTCAGGTTACCCTAAAATGAATTTTTTAAGAAAATTTTTATGGAAAATAGCTTTTAAAAAAGTTCATTTAATTACATGTCCTACTATTAATACAATGAATTATCTTAAAAGTTTGAACTTAACACACGAGTCTAAAATACAACTTTTATATGACCCAGTATTAAAGATCGAAGAAATTAATTATAAAAAAAATCAGCAGTTAGATCTAAGCAATTATTATATTGCTGTGGGTAGACTTACAAAACAAAAAAATTTTTTTTTTCTTTGTGAGGCATTTAAAGAGCTTATAAAAAAAAATGCTAATTTAAAATTACTTATTGCAGGTAATGGAGAACAAGAGAATAAAATTAAAAAATATATTGCTAAAAATAATTTATCAAAAAATATTATTTTATTAGGATACGTAGAAAATATTTATCCTTATTTTAAAAATTCTAATGGCTTTATACTAACATCTTTATGGGAAGATCCGGGATTTGTTTTAATTGAAGCAGCTTATTGTAGGACACCAATTTTATCATCTGATGCTTGGCCAGGACCTGTGGAATTGATTAAAAATAATTATAATGGAGTTGTTTTCGAAACTAGTAACATGAATAGTTTTTTAAAAAAATTTGAAATTTTTTCAAATTTAAAAAAGCATGAAAACTTTAGGTTGAATAATTTAAGAATGTGTAGAAAATTTACTTTGTATAGTCATTATAATAAACTAATCAATTTAATTAATTAGATAATTAGAAATGTTAATTATATTTTTTATATTTTCTACATTGATATTGTTTTCAACTATTGGGTTTGGATTAATTTTTTCAAAAATCTTAAAATTTGAAAATTTTAATTATAATTATGGAATAATCGGAATTTTAGGTCTTTTTATTTTAAGTGTGATAGCAAGTTATACTCACTTAGTTGTCTCTCATCATTATGTTCACAATATTATACTTATTTTAATAGGGTTAATGGGATTATTATTTTTAAATAAAAGTAATTTGAATGAAATTAAATTTGTGTTTTTTACTTTTATTTTATTATTTATTGCATTGATTATAGCAAAAACAAATGAAGATTTTGGTTATTATCACCTTCCAAATTCACTCCAATTTTCAGAGCAAAAATTGCAGTTTGGTCTTGGAAATTTAAATCATGGTTTTAAACATGTTAGTTCTCTATTTATGATTATGTCGTCGAATTATTTACCTTATGTTGACCATTTCTTATTCAATTTAACAAATTTTTTATTTTTAACGTTTTTTGTTACATTTGTTCTTAAAGAAATTTATTTTAATAATAAAAAAAACTTAAATTTATCAAATTTTGTTATAAGTTTATTTCTAGTTTTAGTTTTATCCAAATTTAGTAGATTGGCAGAATATGGCTCAGACATAGCTGGTCAATTGGTGATATTAATCAGTTTTTTTTATATTCTTGAGTTTTTTTTTAATGAAAGCATAAAAGAAAATAAAATTAATTATTTAAAAATATCAATACTATTAATAATATTTGCATCAACATTAAAATTTATATCAGTTATTTATGCAATTTTATTTGGAATTTTTTTCTTAAAAATTAAGAAAAAACTTAAAACTATTTTAAGTCTGGTACAAATAAATTTTATAATTTACGTTATTTTAGCAACTTCAATTTTTTTATTTTTAAACTTTGCAGCAACAGGCTGTGTTATTTATCCGATAGAAATAACTTGTACTTCAAATTATTTTGAATGGGCTCTGGATAGTGATGTTGTGCAATCTCTAAATTTTATTTATGAGGTATGGTCTAAAGGAGGTTTGGGCCCAGGTTTTTCTGTCGACAATCAAAACGAATATATAAAGCATTTAAATTGGGTTCCAAATTGGACAAATGTATATTTTATTGGAAAGTTTTCAGATTATATTTTTGTAACAATTTTAATAATTTTTATATACGCGTGCTTTTTTTTTAAGGATTTATTTTACTCTAAAAAAATAAATTTAAAAAAAAGTGAGAGTTATTTGTTTTTTTATTTTTTAATAGCAGTTATATTTTTTGTTTGGT
>MDTD01117937.1_pt1 | contig 21256 bp, 14 predicted proteins | sample 811221 | NCBI WGS metagenome assembly MDTD01 (sample SAMN05326646, study PRJNA326480) | marine metagenome | isolation source: seawater | place: Pacific Ocean: South West | collected 2011
AAATTCTTTATATGTTTGAAATTTATTATTTAAAACTCTTAAGGTTTTATATTCTACACATGCAACAGTAGCTCCTAATTTACTGAATATTTCCTTATTTTTCGAAAGAGCTAATGCTTCTTCATCAGACGTTGGGATTATTAGGTTAATTTTTTCTTTTATAACTATTTTCTTACAATCAGCAAGATATTTAGAACTATTACCACGATGCGTTCTATAAAACTTATCGCAAAAGTATTTACCTATTGCACCATCATCCATATCAGTTCCTACCAAATATATTTCGAAATTCTTCATTTTCTTTAAATATTTTATTAAAAAAGGCATCAATTCTCCACCTACGCAGGTAAGTAAAATTTTAATATTCATCTTCTATTTCACTTCTATTTATTTTTATGTCTTTAATATAAGATTCTTTGGATTTTTTCCCTATTAAATCTTTATAAAATAACGGAGAAATTCCATTAATATTATTCACAACCCTTTTTATTGAGATATTATTCTTCGAGAATACAGTACCTTTTAGAATATTTTTTTCTGCAACTAAGACTCTTAGAAACTTTTTTCTATTAATATCTCTTTTTTTGTTATTAGGTTTTTTATAATCAAGCATTTTTTCTGTAAGTCTAACTTTTTTTACAAGTTCATTCATTCCATTGTAGTCTAATGCTATTTTGTGATCGTATCCGTCTCTTTTCTTGTCATAGGTAAAATGTTTTTCAATTATATTTGCTCCCAAGCTGACGGCTAGACAAGCTGCATAGTTTCCTATTGTGTGGTCCGAGAAACCTACGTTTACTTTATATTTTTTTTTCAATTTTACAATAGATGATAGACTGCTTTCTTTTTTCTTAAGGGGGTATTCGCTAATACAGTGAAATATAGAAAAGTTTTTTTTATTCATTTGTTTTAATTTTTTTATTACTAAGTCTAATTCATTCGAGTTTGTTAACCCGGTTGATAGATATAATGGTTTTTTTTCTCTTGAAAGATATTCTATTAAGGGAATGTGAGTAAATAACCCAGAAGATATTTTCCAAGCTGAAGGGTTAAGTTTTTTTATCCATCTTGCGGTTTCGATATCTCCAACTGTGGTAAAGCAATCTAACTTACATTTCCTAGCTATATCAAATACTTTTCTTGTAGCGTCTTTTGAGAGCTTAGATTTTTGAAAAATTTGGTAACTAAATGTATCCTTAGCATAGTTTTTATTTGGATCAATAGTTTGAAGTTTTATTGCATTAACGTTAGCATTTTTAGCGGCATATACCATTTCAATACATTTGGCCAAACTTCCTTCGTGGTTTATACCTATCTCAGCTATTATATATGTATTGTATTTCAATTTATTAAATATTAAAATATTATGTTAATTTACATTTTACAATAAAGCAAAAGCTTATAATGAAAAATAAATTACTGCTATTGCTAATATGAAAAATATTTTAGATAAAACATACAGAAATTCTTTTAAATGGTAATCAAAAAAATAAATTTGATTAAAAATACAAATAATCTATCTTGACTTATTATCAAGAAAATAAAAATTATATATTCGATTAATGAAAAACAATTACAATAAAAAAAAAATAGTTTGTATAATACAAGCAAGAGTTGACTCTAAAAGATTTCCAGAAAAAATACTTTGCGATATAGAAGGAAAGATTTGCATAGAAAGAGTTATTGATAGAGTAAAAGCTTGTAAAGAAATTTCAGAAATCTGGTTGGCTACTACTAAACTTAAGTCAGACATAACTTTAGAAAAAATAGCAAAAAAAAAGAAAATAAATGTTTTTAAGGGTAGTGTACTTAATGTATTATCTAGGTTTTATAAAATATCAAAAAAAACTAATGCTGATATTATAGTAAGAGTTACGGGAGACTGCCCATTGGTAGATCCTAGTTTAATTACAAAAGGGATTGAGTATTTTAATAAAACAAAATTTGACTATGTGTCTAATACAATCGAAAGAACGTATCCAGACGGATTGGACCTAGAAATCTTTTCTAGCGCAGTTCTCGATGAAGCATATACTAAGGTAAAGCATCCTTTTCTGCTAGAGCATGTAACTCCTTATATTCATGGTAGCTCATTTAAAAATTTTCCGAAAGGAAATTACAAAATAGGGCAATTTAAAAATAAGATTAACTATAGTAAGTTAAGATGGACTTTGGACGAAAAAGAAGATTTACAATTATTGAGAAAGCTATATAAGAAAATAAATGATCTTACTCCTTGGTATCATGTCATTAAGATATTTAAAGAAAATCCCATGCTTTATTCGATTAATGGACACATAAAACATAACGAAGGGTCAATTTTAGATTATGGATTATTAAAGAACAGACAAAAAGTAGGTTCCAATCGATATATTAATTCTAAAAAACTTTTTAAAAAAGCGATTAAGATAATTCCCTCAGGAGCTCAAACTTTTTCAAAATCTTATTTGCAATGGCCTATTAATGTTAGTCCTACCTTTTTAAAAGAGGGAAAAGGTTGTATAGTAAAAGACGTAGATAACAACAAATATATTGATTATTTATTGGCGCTAATGCCAATTATACTAGGTTATGCTAATAAAGAAGTTGATAAGTCAGTATGTGAACAAATTAAAAAAGGCACAATTTTATCATTATCACATCCTTCAGAAGTCGAATTATCAGAGACCCTCATTAAGTTAATTCCTTATGCAGAAATGGTAAAATTTGCAAAAAATGGTTCAGATGCTCTATCTGCTGCTGTTAGATTATCAAGGGCTTTTACTGGAAGAGACTTAGTTGCAGTATCAGGATACCATGGATGGCATGATTGGTATGTTGGAACAACTACTAGAGACTATGGTATTCCCAATACAATTAAGAAGCTTACTAAGAAATTCAATTTTAATGATATTAATTCTTTACATGCAGTTTTAGGAAAAAGCCCAAATAAATTTGCAGCAATCGTAATAGAGCCAGATACATTAGAAGCTCCTGACTTAGATTTCTTAAATGAGGCAAGAAATATTTGTGATAAATATGGAATTATTTTGATATTTGATGAAATAATATGTGGATTTAGAACAGCATTGGGAGGTGCATCTAGAAAATTCAAAGTACTTCCCGACTTAGGTTGTTTTGGTAAAGCAATGGCTAATGGCTATCCTCTATCAGCATTAGTGGGAAGGAAAGGTATCATGAAAAAACTTAATGATGTCTTTATATCAGGCACATTCTCAGGAGAAATCTTATCAATTATTGCCTGTATTGAGACTATAAAAATACTTAAAAGAGAAAATGTTATAGGCAACCTCGAAAGATTAGGAGGACAGTTAAAGTCAAAACTCAATGATATTTTTCGTAATCATAAATTATTATCTCAAGTTGAGTTTGCAGGAAATGATTGGTGGCCTAGGTTAAAAATTAAAAATACAGAGATAGAGAAATCAGTTTTTACTACTCTTTTAAGACAAGAATTGCTTTCTAATGGTTTATTTATGGGAGCAAGTTTAAACCTTTGTATGGCACATCAGAATAATAAAATAATGACGAGAACACTAAAATTATTTAGTAAATCGATTGATAGTTTTAAAAATGCTGTTGAGTCCAAAAATCCTGAAAGATTTTTAAATGGAAAAAAAATAGAAGCTGTTTTCAAAATAAGGTAAGTTTTATTAATATAAGATGAAAAAAAATAGCAAAGAACAAGGATTTACTAAAAAAGTAATATTTACTTCTTGTGCGCTTTTTTTATCCTGCCTAGTAACATTAATACTAATTGAAGCCACTTTGTATTTTTTTCCTGTAAATGAGGGTCTTAGGGCCACTCCAGTAAATAATGATAACCCTATATTTAAATTTCAAGCAAATAGAAAAGCTCAATATTCAAAACATTGGAATTTTGATATCAGAAACAAAGTTTCAATAAATAATGACGGTTTTGTAAATGATATAGATTATAAAGAAGGTCAGGCCACACCCTTATTATCGCTTATTGGTGACTCTTACATAGAGGCACTTATGGTTCCATATGCAGAAACAATAAGTGGTGTCTTACACAGAAAAAGCAAAAATAAAAGGGTCTATTCTTTTGCAGCATCAGGTGCTGGACTGTCACAGCATTTAATTTGGGCTGAATATGCAAGAGAAAAATTCAATAGTGAATTCTTTATTTTTTTTATTATTGCCAATGACTTTTCAGAAGCTCTTGCTAAGCATGAGAAAAGTCCGGGCTTTCATAGATTCAAACGAATAAATGATAATGATTGGAGTATGGTTTTAGCCGAGTATAATCCTTCTCTGACTAGAAAAATATTAAGGAACTCAAAACTTGCCATGTATTTAATTACAAATGTTAAAGTTCATAATATCATGAATATAGACCTTAAACTAGGAAAGAACGATAAGAGAGAGAGTTTTGTATCAAATTTTAGTGCAAATTACAATGAGGAGTTTTGGAATGATGCCACATGGGCCACTAGGACCTATTTAGATAACGTAGAAAAATATACGAGTGCTAAAAGTAGAAACATATTATTTGTAATAGATGGTATAAGACCACAATTATATAATGGTAAATTTGAAAAGTCTGTCATTGAAAGTTTTTGGTATCAAATGAGAAAATATTTTATGCAAGAGGCTGCTAAAAGAAATTATGAAGTTTTAGATATGAATAAATTATTTTCAGAAGATTATAATGTTAACAAAAAGAAATTTGAATATAAGACAGACGCTCATTGGAATAGCTATGGACACTTTATTGTAGCTAAAAGTATCACTAAAACTAAAGTTTGGAATAAATTTCTTTATTCTAATCAAATAGAGACTAAATAATAAAATTTATAATATTGAGATAATATTCTAGAAATTCGAAAACAAATTAAAATATTAAAATATTAATTTTTTATTTATATTAAAAAATATAAATAGAATAAATTTTGTGATAACATTACCAATATAAAATATGAATTTTTATAAGTCTAAAGAAGGTTTTCGCAATATTAGGTTTTATTCAATTACAACCTTTTTATTTGTAATTATAAGTGCTTTTTTTCTTTTAATACCTGATGAAACTAGAATATATTCTAGTACCGACCCGCTTGATTATATAAACTCGGCAGAAAGTCTAATTTTTTGTAAGTCTTTTGCATACAAAGAGATTGATTGTCTGCCTAAAACATGGAATACCCCAGGATATCCGATTTTTATAGCAGCACATATGCTTCTTTTTAAAAATTATATTTTTTATTTAATTATATCACAAAACATTTTATTGATTATAACAGCATATTTTTCAAAAAAAATTTTCGATAAATACAAATCAGAATATTCAAAATGGGTTTTTGCACTAGTATTATTTAATCCCAATAGTTTTTCGACAGCACAATTAATCCAGACAGAAACTTTATTTACTTTTCTTTTAGTTAGTAGTTTATATACTTTGTATTATGCAATAAGTAGAAGAAGTTACTTCTTCCTTGGTATTCTTTTTGCTGCTTGTGCGTATGTAAGACCTGCTTTTTATTACTTTTGTATTCTTTCCCCAATAATATTTTATCTCTATTTAAGGTATTTATCAGACCTTGATATAAGGAAATGTCTAATGAATGCATCTTTAGGTGGAGCGATTTGCCTTGTTTTAGTAAGTCTCTGGACCTTGAGAAATAATAATAACTTCAGTGCTCCTGTTTTTGTATCCAATACTGGATTTATGGTATGGATCAACTTGGAAGAAATGTATAAACTTAACAATAAGAGTAATGATATAAATTCAAAATATAATGCAATTATGAACGAAATAGAAAACCTTGAAGGCTATAAATATGGAGGAAGACAGACTCCATTAAGTTCAAAAATTTTACTAGAAACAAGTAAAAAAGAATTTGATGTATCTCTTAGGGCTTTTTTAACGGCTGGATTTAAGTCTATAATTAATTTATTTTTTTCAGGAGGTGGAGCAAATTTCGAAAGACTTACTAAAGGCAAAGATGATAACTATATAGAAAAAAATAATGTATATTATAATTTTAATTTTTCAGATAACAAATGGAAAGAAATAAAAAATTTATTGACTCTATATTCTTTACCAATTATTTTTTCCATATTTATCAAGGCATTATCTCTTTTAGGTTTACTTATTTTAATTTTTAGTAAGAATTACAAATTACTTTGTATAACACTCCTTCCTATAATTTATTTATCACCACTATATGGATTCTTTGGGCAATCTAGGTTTAGAGTTCCAATGGAGCCTAATTTTACTATATTAAGCATGGCAGGAATATTAGGAATTTACTTTTTTTTAAAAGGTAGGCTTAAAGAAAATCGTGGTGCCGGATGACGGATTTGAACCGCCGACCCACTGATTACAAATCAGTTGCTCTACCAACTGAGCTAATCCGGCAAGTCGTTGAAACCATAAATTTTCAAAGAATTCTGCATTCTTTCTAAAAGTTTCATACAACAATAATACAAAATCTTAATAACAATTGGCTTTAACTTTAGCTATTTATACGATATATCTAGCAAATAATAAACCAAAAAATAATATATACAAACATAAAAGAGTATATAATTTTTAGTAGTTATGACATAAAGAAAACTGAATTACCATAAGGTATATCTTTTTAAAATCAAACACTATAATTAAATAAAACCGTGGGAGATACAAAAAAAAACCAGCCTTTTGAGTATCTATACAATATACCTGAAAAATATTCAGCTAAAATCAGAAGTATCTTGCTCTATTGAAATACCCTTGGAACCAACTATCTGCAAAGCGTATCACTGCATATTATGTTACAAAAAAAGTTTTTGACTTTATTAAAAAAAATAACTTATGATAGGTTATGATTAAAAGAATGTTTAGTTTTTACTCATTATAAAAAAAATTAAAATCACATATTTTATTTTTGCATATGTCTTATACATTATTTTTTTTAATGAAGGGTAAACTTATATCCACAGATGACACTTTTCCTATTGTTGCTGGTCTAAGGAATGCTGGTTTTAAAAATAAAATTAAATTTATCTATCCCTCAAGACATGATTTAGAAATTATAAAAAAAAATAAAGATTATTATAATACTTTATTAGAAGTGGTATCTGTGAAAAGCTTTTATTCGGTGGACGATTTTAAATTAAATAAGAGTTTTAGATGGCTTGCAATATTGCTATCGATATTACAAAGAAATTTAATATTATCTGAATTGCTATTTAGCAAAAAAATAATTTTTAAGATAGAAAAAATACCAAGAATAAATTGGCTAATTAAATTCAATAAAAAAGTATGGAGTGGTAAAGAGGTAGTTTTATACCTTAATACTATGACTTTTAAAGTTTTTTTAAAATGGCTAAAAAACGTAAGAAAAGACGGAAGAAGTCTAGATATTTATGAGAGACTTTTCAAGGGAGAAAACGATTTAATAATTTCTAGTTTTAATAAAAATCAATTAAAATTAATAGACAAGAGAATTGAAAAAAACGCTGATATTTTGACTGTTGGCAATACTAGACTATGGAGTTCATGGAAATGTATAATAAACAGGCTTTCAAGAGAAGAAATAAAAAAACTTCCTAAAAAATTTGTTTTTTTTCCCTTAGCAATCATAAAAAGAAAATTATTTGGTGAGTATTTAGACCTAACAGACTCCGTAAAACTCATAATTGAAACTATAAATAAAATCGATCCTACTCTACACTTAGTTTTTAGGCCTCATCCTACTACAAATATTTTGGAATTAAAAAAAATAATAAAATCTACAAAACTTAAAAGATATACTGTTAGTATGTTACATACAACGATTCTAATAGATAGATGTATATTTGTTGTTAAATATGGATTAAGTAGTCTAGACTCAATTATTATTCACCAAAATAAACATTTAATAAGATATCAAAATAAAAAATTGGCCCAGATGTTCAATGAACAGATTCACGCTGAAGCAGAATTAAAAAAAAAATATTTCTTTTATGATGTTTATAACGAAAAAGACTTATTCCTAATGGCAAAAAATACTTACGAAAAAATAATAAAATGCGTAGATAAAAAAAATAATTCTAATATCGCTAATGAAAAAGCTAATGTATCAAAAGTATTAAAATTTATAAATCAATCCTAAAAAAATTCTTAATTCTATGTAATGTTTTTTTTGAACCTAAAGCTTTTAATTTAGCAGTTTTTTCTTAGTATATTATAATGAATTTCTGTTTATTAAAATAAATCCTATTTTTAAAAAAAACTCTTTTAGATTGATTTGTTATATTCATTTTTCTGAACTATAGTTTTTATTAAAATCTCAAAAGTTATATTAATGTGAATGTCTTTTTAAAAAAATAAAAAATTATACAAATTGAGTTTCAAGGAAATTTAAATAAAAACTAACATTTTTTAATACTATATTCATGATATAACAACATGGTCTAATCTATCATTTTATTAGAATTCTGATTTAATATATTTATAGCTGATAAACAAAGACTAGAAATAAGCTGTGTTTAGCCGATATTCAAATTTTTATAACTCAAGCTAACTAATATTATTCTAGATAGTAATATTTTGCTTTTTAATAACAAATGATATCAAAGTATAGTTAGTTTATGAATATATTAATTCTAATGTGAGAAACAAATTTGAATTCTTACGAATTTTCTTGAAGAACTCATAAAAGTAATATATTCCATTATAAGTTTATTTGTATATAGATAATAATTTAAGAATATAATTTATGACTTTAAAATTCCTTAATTCTAAAAAACTATCAGAACTAGATAAAAAATCCCTAAGGCATTTTAGATATGTCTTTGACAATAGTGGGTTTAATAGTAATACATTGCTGAAAATCTTTGGAAAGGAAGTTACCAGACACATTAATATAAGTTCTAGAGAATTACATTACTTACGATCACAGCTATTATATAACAAAACTAATTTACTTTATCTTGCAGATCTCTTTTTACTTTCAAAAAAAGTAAAAAAAAATAATGTTATAAAAATCTTTGGAAAAGAACTTTATAGAATTCTTAAAAAAATTGGTTTTATTTCTGAAACTTTAACAAAAGTAAATGGAAACGTTTTTCTAACACCTATAGAAAATAAACTATTTCTAAATGATGGTAATAAATTTAATGATAAAAAATTTCATGTAATACAAATAGTTATGGAACAACCATATCTAATAAAAGCCGTAAAAACCTTTTCTGGTGCTATCCTAGAAAAAAAAAATGGAAGTATTTTAGATTTATGTACTGGTAGTGGTGTAATAGGCCAGTCAATTCTACCTAAAAACTGGAGTTTATTAGGAGTTGATATCAATACTAGAGCTTTAGATTATTCAGAGTTTAATCTAAAAATGAATAATCTAAAGGGTAAGTATAAAATTATGGATGTTCTTAAAGGAAGCCTAAAGAAAAAATATGATATAATAGTAGCTAATCCTCCTTATAACGCATACGTACCTATAAAAAAATCTAGAACTGATATTACACTTCATTCAGGTATACACGGAGATAATGTTCCAAATGCCTGTGCAAATATAGTCAAAAAAAATCTTAATAAAAATGGTATGTTCTTTATGTGCGGCATCTTACTATTAAAGAATAAAAATCCAGCCAGTGAAAGCCTATTGGCATTATCAAAAAAGGGTACTCTTATAATATTACATAAGGGAATAAGCTCTATAAGTACTTGGGAAGGCATGCGATTGCTTTATAATTGTACGCCTGATTTTAATAAAATTCCGAAAGGACAATTTGATAAAATATCTGAAACTAACAAGAGCTTTAACGAGGTAACTTGGGCCATAGTTATTTACAAGAATAATGGAAAAGCCGGTATAAGTCACGTATACAATCAGGCTACAGATTCTATTTTAATAAGCCAGGGCGCAAAAAAGAAGTGTATTTCACTACTAAAAAATAACCTCAATAATTAGTCTTTAATAATATTTTCAAAATAATTTTTTTTTAGTTTTTTATCTTGCCTTTCTTTGATTAACATAAAATTACCTATAACTAATAAGTCCATATTTGTTTCCATAAAACAAAAAAAAGCGTCATTTATATCATTTACTATTGGTTCTCCTCTAACATTAAAGCTCGTATTTACCAACAAGGGACATTTTGTTTTTTTATAAAATTCATTAATTAAATTATGCATTAAGGGATTATCTTTTTTTGATACTGTTTGTATCCTGGCAGTGTTATCTACATGTGTGACAGCTGGAATTATAGATTTATTTATTTGTAGTTTTTTCAGTCCTTTTTTTGAAGCATCTAATTTATTTATTTTTCTTAATTTTTCTTTTTTTACATTTGCTACTAGAGACATATGCTTGCTTTTTAAATTTAGATCAAACCATTCTGAAGTTTTTTCCTCTAAAATAATAGGAGCAAAGGGTCTAAAACTTTCCCTGAACTTTATTTTAAGATTTATTTTTTTCTGCATTTGATTGGACCTAGGGTCAGCAATAATTGACCTGTTTCCCAAGGCTCTGGGGCCATATTCCATTCTACCTTGAAACCATCCTACCACCTTTTGTTTTAGTAGAGCTTGCACTACGGACTGAATAAGTTTATTTTTACTTAATTGAATAAAACTTGCTCCTATTTTAATTAGACGATTTTCTATTTCTCTGTTGCTAAAAGAATGTCCTAAATAACAACATTTCATGCTATCATTTTTTTTAACTCTTCTTTTTTCATGTTTCAGAATATGATAGTAAGTAAACAAAGCACTTCCTAATGCACCTCCTGCATCTCCAGCTGCAGGTTGAACCCAAATATTTTTAAAAATTCTTTCTTTAACAATTTTTCCGTTTGCAACGCAATTTAGAGCAACTCCTCCAGCAAGACAAAGTTTGCTAATGCTGTAGTTTTTAAAAGCTTCTTTAGTAATTTTCAGTACAATGTCTTCTGTGACACTTTGGATCGAAGAAGCAAGATTCATATTTTTATTTAAAATTTTATTGCTTTCGTGTCTTTTTTTTATATCAAACAAAGTACAAAACTTTTCATTTATCATTTTAAATCCAGTACAATAATCAAAATACTCCATATTTAACATAAAGGATCCATCTTCTTTTACATCAATTAAGTTATCTAATATTCTTTTTTTATAAATTGGCTCACCATAGGGAGCTAATCCCATAAGTTTATATTCTCCAGAATTTACTTTAAAGCCGCAATGGTATGTAAATGCTGAATATAGTAAACCTAATGAATGGGGAAAATGAATTTCTTTATCGATGAATAAAGTATTTTCATCACCTATTCCTAAAGATGAAGTTGCATATTCACCCACTCCATCCATAGTTAATATTACTGAGGTTTTAAAGGGTGAAGGAAAAAAAGCAGATGCAGCATGACTTAGATGATGCTCTGAGAATAGCAATCTCTCTTTTATATCTTTCTTTAAACCTAATCTTTCTAAATTTTGAATTATAATTCTTTTCTGATGAAATTTATTTTTAATCCAGGATTTGGCAGCCTCGTAAAAACTGCTACTGCCTTTGGGAGAGAATGTAAAATAAGTATTTATTAATCGATCTAATTTTAGATAAGGTTTTTCATAAAAACAAAAATAATCTATTTGATTTAAATTAAGATCACAATACTCTAAACATTTTTTTATGGACTGGAATGGAAAAGAACTGTCATGTTTTATTCTTGAAAAACGCTCTTCCTGAACAGAAAATTTTATTTCTCCATTTTCAATTAAAGAAATAGCACTATCGTGATAAAATGCTGATATACCTAATATTAACATAAGTACTATCTTTGCCTAAGCATATGGTAAAGATTATTGATTTTTTTATTTTTTTTAATCCAGTAGCTATTAGCTTTTTTATCATATTTTTTCTTTATTTTATTTAAATTTAGTATTCTAAGTAAGAAGCCTAGCGGAGTAATTATTAAAAAAAAAAATATTTTTGAGAAAATGAAGGCTAATGTTGTAAACATACTAAAATAAATAAAAATTAGTTTACAAAAGGATACTGCCGTGTCAATGTTTTTTAACTATGTTTATAAATAGTTTTTGTATAATTTCCCTCATAATAATATCAACAATAATCTCGTTTTTGATTATTGTATCTATCTTAGAAATTTTTATCAGATTATTTATATTTTTAAAATATAATTTTTTATACGAAAAAGTATCCAGGTTTGATTTTCTAGATCCAGAATATCACTCATATATTAAATGGACAGATACTTGGGAAAAACCAATGTTCTATTACTATCCAACAGGAATGCGTCTTCACAATATAAAAAACCCCTTACCAAAAGTTGAGAATAATAGTTTTGGTTTTAGATGTGATGAATTTGAAAAAATTTTAAAACTAAATAGAGAAGTAAGAAAAATAGTATTAGTTGGCGGGTCTGCAGCCTGGGGTTTTGGAGCATCCTCAAATAAAAAAACAATTGCTGGTTGTCTTGAAAAAAAATTGAATGAAAACTCCTCTTTTAAATACAAAGTAATTAATTTGAGCATAGTAAATCAAACGCAAACGCAAGATCTACAAATATTAATGTGGTTACTTCCTATTCTAAAACCAAACTTAGTAATACACTATGGAGGATGGAATGAATTAATTAGTTCGTCAACTATTGAAGCCAAGCATATGCTTAAATATGAAATGATACCTATAAATGAAATGCTAGACTGGGAGCCAATTAAAGTAGGAAGTAATTCAAAAAAAGCACTTATAAAATCATTTCTAACATTGATTAGTCAAAAGTTAATTTTAGGAGAAAAAATAAGTAATTTTTTAAATAAAAAAAATAATATTTTCCTTAAAAGGTCTCTGAAAAAAAACGTAAAATTATTATCAAAAATATTTATTGCAAATATGATTAGAATGAAAAAACTTTCTGAGTCATATGATTGTCAATTTCTTCAAGTTGTACAGCCCCATATTTTCAGAAAACTGTACCCTAGTCCTGCTGAAAAAAAAGTAATAGAACTTTATGAAGAACATAGGAGGCTCATTGGTAATAAAAAAGATATAGCCTTTCTTAAAAATATAAACTACTTTGAAGAAGTAAAAAAAGAGATTAATGCTAAAAAAATAAATGTTAACCTTTTAAGTTTAGTAGATTTATTTTTAAAAGATGATAAAGAATATTTCTATTCTCTGGTGCACTGTAGAGATGCAGGCTATGCTAAAATAGCATTAAAAATTTATGAATTATTATATAAAAAGAAGGTTAAAATATGATTAACAAGTTACTTAAAAAAATTATTAGTTTTTTTTTAGCCAAACGTAAAATTAAAAGAAAAAAAGTTTTAAATAAAAAATCTCAGTCAGACGACATTTATCCTTTATTTTAGTTAATATAAAAAATACATATAAATAAAATAAATATTAGATGAATAAATATATTTGAAGTTCAGGTAAAATGACAATAAAATTCATTAGCATAACTATAAATTATGGTATATTTTATTTATAGATTTTCCATATTTTTTTTTTTCAAAAAGTTTGCTAGAAAGACTAATAGCATTTTTCGACCATTTTAATATTTTGTTTTTATTATTTGATAATCTTTCAAGACTATCTATGTATTTATTAATATTCCACTCTTCAAAAATCAAACCGGTGACATTGTTCCTTACAAATATATTGTATTTACCATGGGTTATTACAGGTAGTCCTAAAGATAGTGCTTCAATAATATTTCTTCCCCAAGGATCATTGTAATGTGAAGGATGAATTAGCATATCTGACTTCAGCATCTCGTCTTCAGGATTAATTGTATATCCGTGATATTCTAGCCAATCAGATAACCCCAAATCAATTACCTGTTTTTTAAGCTCTTTATAAATGTTTCTACTTAGAAAAAACCACTTCTTATGTCTGGGCGAGGTTCCAAAAGCATTTATCTTAACTTTTGCATTTATTTTTTTTAAACACTTTGCCAATTCAATCAACCTTTTAGACCCTTTGTAGTAATCTAACGTACCAATATAAATAACCCTCAATTTATCACCTTTCTTTTTAGGAGGTACTTTTGATATCTTCTCTACAGGATTATATAATACTCTATGCGGTATTTTTTTTAGATTAACTCCGGCTAAGGAAGCAATTTTTTTTTCATTTTCACTTATAAAAATTAAAAAATCTACTGATTTATTTACGTGTCTAGAAAAAATTTTATATAAGAAATTCGGACTTGTAGCGCTTGATCTAAAATGTATTATACTTTTGCTCGATAAGCCAAATTTACAAAGCAAGTAGTGAAGAGGTATTAAACCCTCATAGTTGAAATGAATGATATAAGGGTTTAAATCAATAATTCTTTTTATTAGTTTATAGGTTCGAAATAACTTAGGTAGAGAAATAATAATATTTTTTATGTTATTTTTTTTTAATGGAATAAAACTAGCTATATTTTTTTCAATCTGGCAGGAAATATTTGCTTTTACTAATTTATCATAATTTGGTCCTTTTTTTTTAGAAAATACTATTGGCTCAAATTTATTTTTATCTATGGAAGTAACCATTTGGTAAAGACTTTTAGAAGAACCTCCATAACCTCCTTCTATATCAATATAAAGTATGGTTTTTTTATTATTCATGATTATATCTAAACTTTATGATTTACTTATAATTAACTTAGTAATATAAGGATAATATTTATTTTGTTAAATAAATATAATAATTTTATAATATTTTTATTTATTATTAAATAATGGCTAATAAACTAGGTAAATTATATAAATTTCTTTTGGATCTATTCAGGTCTTCAACTGTTACACTTAAATACCTCTGGGGAATAAAAGTACAAGACAGAGAACATTCTTACTTTTGGGATGTAGTAACCTTAAACTTTAAGAGATTAATCGATGAAGAAGGATTTGCTAATTTCAAAAATTATCTTGATATGGGTTGTGGACAAATCGCTATTTTAGGAATTTATGTAAAAAAAAAACATTCTTTTATAAACGTAACTTCAATAGATTTGTATAAAGAATTTATTTTTAATGCTCGTAAAACTTGTGAAATTAATGAAGTAGATATTGTTTTAAAGGAAAGCAACTTGTTTAGTAATATAGAAAAAAAATTTGACTGTATTTCTTTTAACCCTCCTTATAAAGTAAAAAAAAAAGAAACTAAATTAAAATTTGCAAAGACTACTTTTTCTGGAAAAGACGGACTTGTGATTTCAAAAAAGTTTTTAGGGCAAGCTTCTAATTATCTTAAGGAAAATGGTAAAGTATTTCTAGGTATTAATAACTTTTTTGTGTCTAGAGAGGATTGTATTAATATGATATGCAAATCTGAATTTACTTTAATGAATGAATACAAAATAAAGTATAATACATCTACTATATATGAATTAATTTTAGAAAAATAAAATAATGATAAGAAAAAAAAAATTTTTTCTAGGTATAAACCTTGAAATGGACCCTTCAGCAGCGATAGTTAGTCAAGGAAAAGTAATAGCCTACTGCGAAGAGGAGCGATTCAATAGAATTAAGCATGCGAAAGGCTATTACCCTCAGGAGTCTATAAAGTACTGTTTAAATAAAGCGGGATGTGATTTAGGTGACATAGAAGAAATAACAATCAATTGGAATCTTAGAGCATATAATAGCGGAGAGATAGAAGAATTTTATAAATCTATTCAGAATAAATATAAAGTAGATAACTATACTTTAGCGTGGCAAAAGAGAAACCTTTTTAAAAGATCAAAGAAAGAATACGAGAATTATCATAAATCTCACCTAAGAAGTATATTTGGAAATACTAAAATTCCAAATATCATGGGATATCCTCATCATTTTACTCATGCATTTCAATCATTTTCACAATCAGGATTTCAAGAGGCTATATGTATAACCATAGATGGATCAGGCGACCAGCACACTACAGTACTATGGAAATGCCAAAGTCATAAAATAGCTCCAGTTTACGAGATAAGAATTCCTCACTCACTTGGATGGTTTTATGCAGCTATTACTGAATATCTAGGATTTAAGGCGTATGATGGTGAGTACAAAGTTATGGGGCTTGCTGCTTATGGAGGAAAAAATTATAAAATAAGGCAAGCTCTAAAAAAAATAATTAAAGTTTCAAAAGATGGTATAGGTTATGTAATAGACCCAAGCTTTATTCATTATGGCAAACATTCCTATTCGGGTAGATTTACCGATAAATTAGTTCATTTATTAGGAAAAAAACCACTTAGAGAAAATAATGAAATTGATAAGTGGTCAATGAGTCTTGCTTTTGAGAGTCAGAGACTACTTGAAATAACTGTTATAAGGTTAATAAAATGGGCAACAGAAAAATATAAAATATATAACGTCTGTGTAGGAGGAGGTGTTGGTTTAAACGTTAAATTAAATAGTAAAATTTTTGATATTAAAGAGGTAAAGGATGTATTTGCTCATCCATTATGTTCAGACTCAGGAGCTGCATGCGGTTCTGCTCTTCTTGCTAACTATAAAAAAAATGACTATTTTCCAGAAAAGTTAACTAATTTAAATTTGGGTTATTGTGAGAGTGATCGAGAGATAGAAAAAAACCTTAAAATTACGAAAGTTAATTACAAAAGAGAAAAAAATATAGCTTTGAGTGTTGCAAAGTTATTAGATAAAGATTATGTTGTAGGTTGGTTTCAAGGAAGTATGGAAGCTGGTCCAAGGGCACTAGGATATAGAAGCATACTTGCTAATCCTAGAAGCATTTCAAGCCGTGATAGAGTTAATAAAATAGTTAAATTCAGAGAGGACTGGAGGCCATTTTGTCCATCTGTTTTAGAGGAACATGTAGATAAATATTTTAGCAGTTATACACATGCTCCCTTTATGATCATGGCCTTCCAAGCAAATAACAAATTAAGCAAGGATGCCCCAGCAATAGTCCATGTAGATGGAACTGCCAGAGTACAAATGGTTAGTAAAAAATATAACCCTCTATATCATAAAATGATATCAGCTTTCTATAAAATTACAGGAGTTGCTGTAGTACTTAATACTTCTTTTAATATTAAGGGAGAACCAATTGTATGTACTTCTAGGGATGCCTTAAGAACTTTTTGGAGCTCAGGTTTAGACGCATTGGCTATAGGCAATTATCTAATTTTAAAACCTAAGGTAATAAAGTAACAATTTTTTTATTTTTGAAATTAATAGTATTTATCTAATCCATAAAAGTTTTACAGTTATCTCTAATCTCTTGAGTAAAAAAATTCATATATTTTTTCTTCCAAGAATTAAGTGTATGAGTAGGTGTATTTTTTTTTTCACACCACCAAATAGGATGTAATAATAGATGTAAGCCTAGTAACTCTTTATTTTTTAAGTATTTGACTATAGATTTAAAAACATCTTTACCACCTGAGTCTGATATATATCTCATTTCTTTAAAATATTTATCTTGATAGGTTTGAGAGATACCTAGTAATTTCTGATTATTTTTTTTTAAAAAAAATCCCGGTCGATGTATCGATACAATATCTATTTTTATCTTGAAAATTCTTTCGAAGGTTTCTTTTTCCTTTCTAAAGGATAATAATGATGAGTAAATACTAGGGTCATAATGAAGAGATACTTTGTGCCCCATATTTCTTATATCACTCACTAACTTCTGATTACTTGAAGAAAATATATTATACATGTTACTGCTAAGCATAAAAAAAAAAGTAGAATTTACATCAAGTTTTTTTTCAATTTTTGCTATTGAGTAAGCATAGGAAATACTGAAGTCAACGTCATGTCTTAAAAATAATGTCTTTGCATTAATTTTTTTATTCCAATTAGTGGAAAAATTCATATTTGAATTTATCAATTTAGTTATTAACTTTTCATATTTATGAAGTCCAAACATTAGCTAGTCTTTTTATGCTTATTATACATTATTCTTTTTTTTGAGCTAATTTTTTTTTAATATTTTTATAGCTTTATTATTCAGGAAAAGCCTCTTTTTAGCAGAAGTAGCAATTACATACCATAATTTAAAAATTAACTAGTTTTCTTTGAGGTTTATAATAATATCTTTTTATTAATTCTGCTATAGAAGCTGAAATGTATTATTTTTGCTTTTTATATAGGATCAGGTATTAAACTAATTTTGCATTACAGTCAAAAATTAATTTTAGATATTTTGTTTAAAAATTATTTGCATTTGATGTTTTAAAAATAAGTAGTATTATAATTTATTTGAATTTAATTCTTAAAGAATAATGAGTGAAAAGACCTATTAATTCAATTTTCTTGCTCTGCTTTAAAAAATGAAAGAATTTAGACTTAAAATATTTCCAAAAGATTGGATAAAAGCCTATAGTGTTTTAAAAAAATTGACTAATCTTTCTAATTACAAATTTCTACTAATTATAACAATTATGATGTTAGTAACATTTTTAGAAGCGTTTAGTCTTACATTAGTTTTGCCATTATTAGAATTAATTAAAGATCAAAAAAACTTAATATCAAACGATAATAATTTTTTGACAGAAGGCATAGTATTTTTTTTTAACTATATCGGTTTTCCTGTCAAATTTGTCTATTTATCAACGTTAATTGCTACAGTAGTTTTTTTAAGGCAATATTTTAATTTTTCTCTTAACAAGATGCTGGCAAACATTAGAGCTAATAGTAATAAAGCACTAAGAAAAAATATTTTTGAGTCAACCTTTCTAAGCGCTCCAAATTCAATAGAAGGACTAGGTAATGGCAGTTACGTAGAACTAATGACTAATCAGTCGAACTATGCCTCAGGGTTTGTAGTCCACTTGATTAGGTACTTATCTATACTACTCTTGAGTTTATTTTATTTTTTTATTTCTTGTAGTATTTCTTTTGTAATAACACTTATAGCAATAGTATTAGCAGTATTCTTAATGATGTTTGCAAATATAATAATTAGTAAAATAAAGAATATTAGCAAAAAGAATGTAATAAACCTCAAGCACTTTTCGAAATATTTATCCGAGTGCTTTTCATCTTGGAAAGTAATAAAATTATCAAATTCTTACAATTATGAAAACAGCAGAAATGAAAACTGGATAAGTAAAATAGCGGAACAAGAATATCAAAGAGAATATAATTCTGCTAAATCTGTTTTTTTTATTTCAATAATAGTAATGATATTTTTAATAATTTCTTTAAACATAGGTGTAAATATAGGAAATATTGAATTAGGTATGCTTGTAATGTTCAGTATAATGTGCCTTAGGTTACTTCCACTTATGTTAGTATTGGTTTCAATAAAGACGAGAATAACCATTAGCTCTGAGAGTCTAAGCAGATTATTTGAAGTTCTTAATGATTTAAATCTAAACAAAGAAATTGACCTGGGAAAAAAAAGACTGTCTATGCAAAACGGGATAAAATTTGAAAATATTACCTTTAAGTATCCAGATGCGAAAAAATATATATTTAAGAATTTCAATTGTTTTATAAGATTTGGAGATGTAACAACTATAAGTGGAAGTTCTGGTTCTGGGAAGTCAACATTATTAGATCTCTTGTCTAGAATGTATAATACGTATAGAGGAAAAATAACTATTGATAAAATAACAATCAAAAAAATAGGGTTAATAGACTACAGAAGTAATATCTCTCTATTACCACAAAACCCTTTTATTTATGATGATACAGTAAAATCAAATATTAGCTATGGCTATAAGAGATTAAGAGAAGACGATATTATTAAAGCAGCTAAATTGGCTAATGCTCATGATTTTATAGTCAAATTATCTAAAGGTTATAATACAATTTTAGGAGAAAGAGGAAGTAAAATATCAGGAGGACAAGTTCAAAGAATAGTTCTTGCAAGAATTCTAGCTAGTAAAGCAAAAGTAATCATACTTGATGAGCCTACTAGTTCGCTAGATTATACTTCATCAAAAAAGATTATTAATGCTTTGAAAAAAATAAAAAAAATTGGAAAATATACACTTATAATAGCATCTCATAATGAAGAAATAATAAATCTAGGAGACAATATTATCCAATTACATGCATTAGACTAATTTTTTCTTAATGTTTTAGAATTATGAAACTATAAGCATTCAATTAAATAATTGTTAATTTTAAAAATGTCACAAATACCTCTTTAACATCGCCTGATAATTAAAATTAAATATTTCCTTGTGTATTTGTTTTTTTGCTGATGCTAATTGAAAGCTTGATTCCCTTTCAGAATTTAAAGTTTTTATGGTGGAGGGGGTAGGATTCGAACCTACGTACTCAAATGAGGGCAGATTTACAGTCTGCTGCCTTTAACCACTCGGCCACCCCTCCAAGTATTAATTTTATAAATACCTAATAGGATAAAAATTTATAAACATCGTTAATGTTTCTAAATTAAAATATCAATCTTACTTATTCTTTCTTTTCTGTAAATAAATATTTAATTAGTTTTTATTTTCTTTATAATAAGCTAAAAAACAATTTAATTACAACTAATGGAACAAATTAAATTTACACTGAAGAATTGCATGTTAAAGATGGTCCTGGTAGTAGATAAAATTTTTGATTCTAAATATTAGTTATTTGTATTATTAAAAATATATGTATCACTTGAAATTATATTTTTTTGAAATTATAGAAAGTGAATAAGTAGGCCAAGATAATTTAGAGTAAATATTTTTGATAAAATATTTTTTTCCATTCTTGCTCCAAGGTAGTGTATCAAGCAATTTAGTTGATAATACGTTTTTTTTAATATCTAGCTTCTCCCTAATTCCTTTTAATTTCCAAATAGGATAACTAAAACCATGCTTTTTTCTCCAGGCTATTTTATTTCCTATGTGTCTATCAACTAACTTTCTTAATATATACTTTGAAAATCCATTTCTAAACCTATATTTGCTTGGCATGGCTAAAAAGAAATTCACCAAGCTTGTGTTTAAAAAAGGCATTCTAGGTTCTATCGAGCTTCTCATTAACCCTTTATCTAATCTAAGATTGGAATAATCAGGCAAACTAAGTTGTGAGTAAGATAGAGCCATTTTTTGCGTAAAGTCCAAATTATCGTATGTTTTATTTGAATTTATTTTTCCATACGTAAAATTAGCTTTCTCTACAGCTGACCTTTTAAAAAACCTAGACATAAAATCTAGGCCTATTGCTTCATGATGGGGCTTAAATATAATGGGATTATATGAACAATAAGGTTCAAAAGTAAATTTTTTAGCATAGTCAAATCTTCTAAGTATTTTTCTAATTAAAATATTTTTATTTACTAGATTAAAACAATTTCCAACAAATATATTATTTTTATTATTCGAATATACTAAAAAGTTATGCAAATCATTATTATAACCA
>MDTD01061181.1_pt1 | contig 21246 bp, 24 predicted proteins | sample 811221 | NCBI WGS metagenome assembly MDTD01 (sample SAMN05326646, study PRJNA326480) | marine metagenome | isolation source: seawater | place: Pacific Ocean: South West | collected 2011
AGTGGTTGAACAAAAAGCATCGACATCGTACCGAACAAAACGGCGCCGGCAGCAACGGTCAGGTCCGAAGCGCCCAACCAAGCGAGAATAAGTCCGACCAGAAGCCCGTCCACAGGCCCCGTGAGCAACAAGAGCACACGCTGGCCCCACGACCACTCGCGCCATCTGCGAGCGGTGACAACCGAAACGATGCTGAGAAGCAGAACAAAGACCCCGGCCGACACCAGCCAGAACAGCACGCTCATTCCTCCTCAGTTGGTGAAGAACCATCATCGGTCAGAATGGAGCCGTCACTCATGGTGATGGTTCGCTGACACAACGAAGCGATGTTGGCATCGTGGGTGACGATGAGAAAGGTCGTCTGCTGTGTTTGGTTCATCTCGGTGAGCAAGGCCATGACCTCGCTTGACGTGGTGTTGTCCAAATTCCCAGTGGGCTCATCACACAGGATGATGGAGGGTTGGTGGACAATGGCTCGAGCCACGGCCACACGTTGTTGCTGGCCACCGGAAAGTTCTGCGGGACGGTGTTCGCTTCGGTCGCCCAATCCAACCCGACCCAAGGCCTTCATCGCCTGTTGTCGCGCCTCTTGAGGAGCGTAGCCGTTGAGCAGCAGAGGCAATTCCACGTTCTCCACAGCGGAGAGAACAGGGAGGAGATTAAAGTCTTGAAAGATGAAGCCAAAGTGCTTGCCTCGCAAATCGGTGCGAGCATCGTCTGAAATGCCGTAAAGGGGTTGGCCGTTCACAGCAACCATGCCCGAGGTCGGCTCGTCAATCCCCGAGAGAATGTTGAGCAGCGTTGTTTTTCCGCAGCCGGAAGGGCCCATCACCGCCACCATTTCTCCGGGCTGGACCACGACATCGACACCACGAACAGCTTCAACGGTGGATTCCCCTGCCTGGTAGAGTTTCCATAGTTGGCTCGCTTGAAGCGCAGGGGTCATGGTTTCACCAAAGGGAATTGACTTCATAAATCCCTGCCCGAAAGGCGTCTCATGGCCAAGGACGACACCACGGTGAGCATTGGCATCATCGCCTTTGGTCCAATCGCTGAACGACTTGGTGGCCGCAAGCACACCCTCGAAGTCCCAACGGGTTCGACGGTTCGGGAAATTGTCGAAAGCATGAACTTGGGCGAATGGATTTCATTTGGCCTCTCAGTGGCCATTGATGGAAACCGGTGCGCCATTGATACGGTGGTGGAGAACGGGGCTGAAGTGGCCTTGCTCCCACCGGTGAGCGGTGGTTAATCGCTGCCAAAGGACACCAAGTCAGGCAAGCCTTCAACAACGGGAAGCACAAGCGAGGGATGAGGAAGGACCATGGTGGGTGGACTCGGACCGCTTGAATTGAGCATTCTGCTCTTGTTGTTTTTCGTCTTGTTCGGCGCCCAACGCCTTCCTGAACTTGCCAACGCACTGGGCCGCTCAAAAGGTGAATTCCAGAAAGGATTGAACGAAGTGTCCTCCATGGGTGATGCAGCGCGAACGGTCGCAGACCTCGAAGCCGGTGGGCGCACCCCCGACCAGGTCTTGATGGACCGAGCAAAAGCCGTGGGCCTTGATGGAGCGGGCATGCCGATTGAGGAACTCGAAAAGAAAGTGGAAGCCCTTGAGGCCCTGCAGTCAACGGACGAAAACGAGTGAAACTCACGAGCGGCGTCGCTTGATGACCACCGGCGACCCACACACATCGCAATCGCCGAGTTGACCCTTTTTCGAGCGAGATACCTCGCTTGATACCGCTGAAGTTGCTCCGCAACCGGTGCACCGCTGCTCCCAAATCCAAACGTGTTTGGAAGGCGCATTGGCCACGGATTCAACCGAACCTCCAGCATGTTGGTAGGCGTTCTGGAGGCGGTAATCATCGGTGACCAGAACGGCCTCTGCCTCGAGAGCCAACGCCAAGACATCCAAATCCACATCCGAGAGGCGGGGCAAGTCACCCGTCGCCTTGGCACAATCCTTTGCTCGCTTGAGAGCAGGTGCGGAGACAGCGCGCCATTGAAGATCAGCCGACTCAACCAAAAGGGCCCGAGCAGGGCTCAGGCGTTCAAGTTCCTCAACCTGTGATGGTGCACAAATACCGCCGACCAGCTGTTGGACAGGCCAATGGAGCAAAGCCGCCGTGTCCAAGACCCGCTCCATGGAATGAAGAGCGGAACCACCTCCATGAAGGCACCGCTCACCCCTATCTTCATGAAAGACATTGAACAGGCCACGCCATGAGTTGGAAGGACACCGTCCTGGAGGCCTTCGACGTCTTCGGTCCAGCGAGTCTCTTCCTTCTTTCCTTCACCGAGGCCATCATCCAGCCCATTCCACCAGACTTGTTGTACATCCCCATGTTGGTCAACGCCATGGGAAACCTCCCCTTGGTCGTATGGTTGTGGTTCACGGTCACCGTTGCCTCCGTGCTGGGTGCACTGGTGGGGTATTGGCTCGGTCAGCGATGGGGCACGACACTCATGAAGCGATTTGGGCAAGAAAAACACCTTGCTAAACTTGAGTACCTGACGGCCAACTACGGCACGCTCGGCATCTTCATCGCCGCCTTTTCCCCCATTCCCTACAAGGTGTTTGGATGGATGGCCGGCATGGGTGACATGGCCAAGCGCCCGTTCATCGTTGCTGGCTTGGCTGGACGAGGTTTGCGTTTCGGCCTTGAAGCCGTCCTCATCGGCCTCTATGGCGAAAAAGCCTTGGAGGCCATGATGTGGTTCCTTGACAACGAAATACTTCTCGCTGTGCTTCTAATCCTCGGAGGTGTCGCTGCTTTGTTCGCCTACAAGTGGTGGAACAACCTCGGACAGCAACCTCCTGTGAGTGAGGCGTGAGGCTTCCCGACCGTTGCACACGGGAACGGTTATGAACAGGGCGCAAGTGGGTCAAACACCGCTCGCGTGGTGTAGTCAGGTCCATCATTACGGGTTTTCATCCCGTCGACCCGGGTTCGAATCCCGGCGCGAGCACTTCACGGCACACGGCCATCTTTCGTCCTGCCAATCGTGCGTGTTGAGTTGGTGTGTTGGATAATCACGCGCAGCCAATTGTGCGAGAAACTTTAGATGCCTCATGCCCGAGGAAATCACATGGTCAACATTGGAGACGCCGCCCCTGCCTTTACCCTTCGAGCCACCGATAAGCGAGAGGTCTCGCTTTCGGACTACGCCGGAAAAACGGTCATTTTGGCCTTCTACCCCGGTGCCTTCACCGGTGTGTGCGACAAAGAAATGTGCGCCTTCCAGGACAACATGGCAGCTTTGAACGACGCCGATGCGGTCGTTCTGGGCATCAGCGTCGACTCACCGTGGGCCAACGCCGAGTTCGCTCGAAAGTACAACCTCGAGTTTGAACTCCTCTCCGACCTTGACCGTGAAGCGGTCAACGCTTACGACGCAGCCTTTGTTGGCCTTGGCGGAATTGACGGCTATGTCTGTGCCAACCGAGTGGTCGTCATCATCGACAAATCTGGAACAGTCCAGTACCGCTGGGTCGCAGAAAACCCTGGTGTTGAACCGGATTATGCCGAGGTTGTTTCAACCGCAGCTGGCCTTTGATTCGGGCGAGGTAGCACACGAAAACGCCCTGCTACTCAAGCTAAGGTTCCGTTGTTGTAATCCTCGACCGCTTGGTAGATTTCCTGACGGGTGTTCATGACAAACGGGCCGTAGCGTGCGATGGGCTCACCGAGTTCCGGACCGCCGAGAATGAGCAGTTCAGCCCCGTCTTCTTCGGCGACCAAGGTGACGGCGTCACCTTCGGACAGGAGACCCAAGCCTCCGTCGTGAAGGGAGCGCCCTTCGATGTCCATTGAACCACCAAAGGCGTAGATCATGACGTTGTGGTCGTGCTCGCACATGTGTGTGTAGGTGGCACCGGGTTGCATCTTGAGGTGAATGTAGGTGATGGGAATCACCGTATCGATGACGGCTTGAACACCCAGCGCCTCACCGGCGATGACCTTCGCCCACACCGTCCCGTCATCGCTTGTTGCCTCGGGAATGTCCTCAGAGGGGATGTCTTGGTAGCGGGGCGCCATCATCTTGTCCCTTGCAGGGAGGTTCACCCAGATTTGGAAGCCGTGCATTCGCCCGCCGTTCTCCATCATGTGGTCTTGAGGTAGTTCAGAATGAATGACACCTCGTCCAGCGGTCATCCACTGTACATCTCCGGGATTAAGGTCCCCGCTGTTACCAGCTGAATCGGCATGCTTCATGCCACCGGCGAGCAAGTAGGTGACCGTCTCAAAACCACGATGCGGATGGTCGGGGGCGCCAACGGCTTCTCCCGGGGCGTAATCCACGGGACCCATTTCATCCAAGAGCAGGAAGGGACTCATCAAACGGCCCATGGCAGCAGGACGGCGAACTTTGAAGCCGCCTCCTTCGAGCACGGTATGGGTTGGTACGATGGAATGCAGTGTTCTGTTCATGCGTTCATCTCCGGGTCATGGCGTTGAGCATCGCATCAATGGTTTCTGGATTGGCTGCCTTCTTTTTGTTGGTGACCAGTGAACGCCCGACAACCACGCAGCCGAGGAAGGAGAATTGCATCCGCATGGCCATGATAACGTGTTGGCCTCCTCCGCCAGAGTGGGTGCCAAGAGCCACCGTTCGGTCCCGGAACAACCGACGAAAATCATCCCCGTCTCGGCTGAGCCAGGCGATGGCGTTGTTGAGCACGGGTGGGTAGGAACCGTTGTATTCCGGTGCAAAAACAAACCAAGCATCGCCTCGGTCAAGCACGGTCTTGAGTTCATCCAACCCTTCGAGGACCGGGGTTGCTTGCTCCCGAGCCACGGTGTAGACCGGGAAATCGTAGGCGTTGAGCGACACATGTTCCACTTCGTGACCCATGGCCACCGCACGGGCCTCAACTTCTTTGGCTAAGGCAGCGTTGTTTCCGTCCGATGCGTGGATAAAGACGAGGTCCGCCATGTCCCATCCAACAGGTGGTCCACTTTATGATTGCCAGTTTCACAGATGTGAACATCAAACTCTTGCTTCCTCGGCTTCCGCTTCTCGATAAGCGGCGGTGAACCTCGCCATCCAAGTCTCCCTTGGCTGTGGTGCCTCACCAGCGATGACATCATGGTGGTGAGCGAGATAATGGGGCATCATCTTCACCAGCATGGCGTGAAGCGTGTCTGCTTCGTACTCAACGGCCCCGCAATCGATGCAGACCATCCGAGGCATACAGAGCGTGCATGGAGGGCGCTAGTTGAACTTATCCAAGGCAAGGAAACGCCGTGCTCTGGGTACGTAAGGACAAGGCGTTATAGGAGACAAGTCCGTGTTTTGATTCATGTCCGAGGCCATGATTCTTGAGCACGCATCCTTGACGGACACGGACTTTTTGATTTACACCGGTGATTTCTGCGGCTATTGTCGGGCGCTGAAGAACCTGCTTGAGGGAAAGGAGTTGAGTTACACTGAATACAACTTTGACCACCACGATGGCATGCGTCAGGGTGTGGTTCAAGCGACCGGTCATCGCACGGTCCCTGTTGTGTTTGACCTGCGAGGCGAACAAACCCTCTTCATTGGCGGGTTTGATGAAACGAATCGCTACCTCAAGAAAACGTCGTGAGCCACTCTTTCAGGGCGTCGTGGTGTTCAACAGGGATCATGTGACCCTTGCGGTGTTCAATGAGTTCCACTGACCATCCGGCCGACTCAAAGGTGTGGGCCACCGCCCAACCGTCCTCTAGGGGGACCCTGACATCTTTCTCTCCGTGCATCCAAAACATTCGCTTTGTTTCCAACTCACTGAGCCGAAGTCGAAGTTCCATCGGACGGACCAGACGCGTCCCCATGCACACTACGCCGACGATGCGGTCGGCTATTGGCAATTGGAGTAATTCTTGAGCCATGGCGCCGCCTTGGGAAAAACCACCCACCACTAAGGGGCCCAGCGGTGCTTCCTCAGCAATCAGTTTCTCAAGTTGTGAGAGGCTGGAATCAACATCCATCAATTCTCGACGGGACAGCGTGCGCCGTCGAGTGACATCGGCCTCAAAATCCTCGTATCGCCACCAGGTGAACCCTCTGTTGGGGTGTCGGAAACGAGCTTCAGGAACCAGCAAGGTCCAGCCTTCGGGAAGGACTTTCTCGGCGAAGGGCCGCATCATGGACGCGTCGCCGGTCATGCCGTGCATCATGATGAGGGTGGGCAAGTTGACAACACCTCAGAGTGTCCAAGAGCGAACAAGGGCTCCTGCAACCTTGAGATGAACAAAGGAATCTTGGCCTCGCAAAGTTACCGTGATGGAATGGTCTCCAGAATTGGCAGGGATGGTGCCAAATGAGCCTTTTTCGGTTGCTCCTGCACCCCACGCACGGGTGAGGGGAGACGCCCCTTGGTGATCTTTGATACTCAGTGAACCTGAACCGCCTTGCTGACTGATTTCAACGTCAAGGTACCACACCAGCGTGTCCCAAGCCTCGTTGGGTGAATAGCCTTCATCGAGGAATGAATCGTAAATCTCTTGGTCGTTCTCCTCATACAAATTATCGTGAATATCACCTGCACGATAGAAGAAAACATCTCCTGAGTATCCTGTTTTCTTTTGGTTGAGGTTCATCTCCAAGTGATCGATTCCTTCATTGTCAGTCCATAGAAGGCTCTTGATGAACCCCTCACGGCCGCTGAAGACATAGCGAAGCGAATGGTCTTCGGTTGAACTTGCTGAAACGGTAACCTCACCGTTGTAGATGTTGTCTGTGGAGGCCGTCCACTCTTGACCAAGAAGTCTGAATTGCCAAGTGTTACCAACGGCCCAAGGGAAATTGAAAACAGGTTGTGGCTCACCGTTTTCGTACACCGATAGGCCGTCCATGGTGACCCTGCCCAAAAATGGATTGTGGTTGATAACCGCATGCCGTTGAGCCTCACCCTCCGATGAGATGCCAAGCATGAACAAGCCGTCGTCTGTTCGAACATCCGCAACAACAAGGCGGGCACTGTCTTCTCCAAACTGCGGCGTGATGAACGTGTAGAGCCACTGGTCGCCTATTTGCCAGTCTGGAAGAGCCAATTCGTCTTCGGTCGTGTTCCCGATATCCGATGAGGAAATGCCTCCCTCTCCCAAGCAGCCAGCAAGGCTAACGGTCATCATCAAGAGGGACAACACGTAAGCACGCATGGTGGGCCCTGTGGGACCTCTTTTGAAAGGCTAACGCTCCTCGGCAGAGGGCGATGCGATTCAAAGCAAACCGTTCTGCGTGAGCACGTCTGCACCAGCGAGGACGACGGCAACGATGGACATCAACTTGATGAGAATGTTCAACGAAGGACCGGAGGTGTCTTTGAACGGGTCGCCGATGGTGTCGCCAATCACGGCAGCGTCGTGGGCTTCATCGCCCTTCTTGGCGCCGGGGATGTGGTCTTGCTCAATGGCTTTCTTGGCGTTGTCCCAAGCACCACCAGCGTTGGCCATGAAGAGGGCCATGAGCACACCGGTCACCAAGGAACCTGCGAGGAGTCCGCCAAGCGCATCGTAGCCCAAACCGTAGCCGACGATGACGGGAGCGATGACCGCAACCACACCGGGACCGACCATCTCTCGCAGAGCGGCCTTGGTGGAAATGTCAACACAGGTCTGGGAATCGGGCTTCACGCCTTCCTTGCCTTCGAGAAGACCTGGGATTTCCTTGAACTGGCGTCGGATTTCAACAACCATGTCGCCAGCAGCCTTGCCAACAGAAGTCATGGTCATGGCCGCCACCACAAAGGGCAAGCCGCCACCGATGAGCAACCCGATGACGACCATGGGGTTCGTGAGGCCGAGGTCAAGGGTACCGCCGTTAGCACCGATGGCCGAGGTGTAAGCAGCAAAGAGAGCGAGGGCTGTCAAGGCGGCTGAGCCGATAGCGAAGCCCTTGCCGACTGCGGCGGTGGTGTTGCCGATGGAATCGAGTTCGTCGGTGATGGCTCGAACATCGTCGCCAAGTCCGCTCATCTCTGCAATGCCACCAGCGTTGTCAGCCACGGGACCGTAAGCGTCGACGGTCATGGTGACACCGACCGTAGCGAGCATACCCATGGCCGCCATAGCGATGCAGTAGAGACCGTAGTCGTCGCCACCCAATTGGTTGGCACCGAGGATACCCAAAGCGATGAGCACAACGGGAACAAACGTGGACATCATGCCGACCGAAAGGCCGGCGATGGCGTTCGTGGCAGGACCGGTCTTGGACATCTCACCGATGTGAGGGATGGCCTTGGTCTTCACACCCATAACGGGTTCAATACCCGTGTAGTATTCGGTCACCAAACCGATGGCGATGCCGACGATGCTACCGAGCACCACGGAGTGCATGACGCCCATTTCAACATTGATGAGTCCCTGGTTGATGGCGGCGTAGCCACCCAGCCAGAACAGACCTGCACCGATGAAGGTCGTGTTGCGCAGAGCAACAGCAGGGTCCTTGCCGTTCTTGAGGAAGGCCATTGAGAAGACACCGATGATGGAGGCAATGTAGCCGATGAAGCCCAGAAGAATGGGCATCATGATGTAATCTGTTGCGAAGCTGTCCGAACTGGCAATGATCATGGCGGCGATGATGGAGCCGACGAATGATTCGAAGATGTCTGCACCCATACCGGCCACGTCGCCGACGTTATCACCGACGTTATCTGCGATGACACCGGGGTTGCGTGGGTCGTCTTCGGGAATACCGGCTTCGACTTTACCGACGAGGTCAGCCCCGACGTCAGCAGCCTTGGTGTAAATACCGCCGCCGACACGAGCGAAGAGGGCAATGGATGATGCACCCATACCGAAGCCTGCTGCAGCAGAAAGGTCGGGGCTCGTACCGTCAGCACCAAGCCAGAGAGCGACCAGAGAAATGCCGAGGAGACCAAGACCACCAACGGACAGGCCCATCACGGCGCCACCGTTGTAGGAAACAGCCAGAGCACCTGCTCGGCCCTCGGACTTGGCAGCCATGGCCGTTCGGCCGTTGGCTGAAGTAGCGGCTCGCATACCGGAGAAGCCCGCCAACACCGAAGCGACCGCACCGGCGAAGAAGGCGATGGCCGTGTTGGTGTCGTTGATGAACGCCAACAAGGCACCAACGGCAACACAGAAGATAGCGAGCACTCTGTACTCAGCAAAGAGAAACGCCATGGCTCCTCTCTGAATTTCTTCTGTAATGTCGGCAACCGTTTCGTTGTCGATTTTCACTTTGTTCACTTGCTGGTAAAGCATGAACGCAATTGCCAAACCAATGGCGCCTGCGCCTGCCGAAATTAGTGCAATGTTTTCCATCATCAATAAACACCTGTTGCCCCGGCCACTTGAGAACCCTTCATAAGCCGTTCCCACCGAAAACGACCCTCTGTCGGGGTTTGGCCACAGCACGAGTGAAACCGAGCCAAAGCCGAAGGGAACGGAAGGCAATCGTTGAAAGAGGGGGAGCCTGTGGAGAGACCATGAGCATCACAGCGGAGGAAATCCTCGCTGAGATTGGGCCCGTTCAAGAAATTCTTGACGAGCACGATGGCGTGGTCAACGTCATCGACACCGCCGATGGAAACATCATGCTCTCCCTGGACGGTGGATGCACCGGTTGCTCGTCCACGCCCATGACGGCGATGCAAATTTACTACTCACTCAAGAAGTTGGACTATGTCAACGACGTCATCTTCGTGAACGGTGAACTTCCAGAATACATGCGGACCTTCATCGACCAAAAAATGGCCAAGGAAGCCGAAGAAAGCACCAACAACACCGATGATGACGGTGAGCCCCAAGGAGAAATCGTCTGATCACTCTTCTTCATTGGATTGTTGATTGTCGTACCATTGCTCCAAGAACTCAACCCGTGCCTCATCCAAATTGAGGTTCTTGGCTTGAAGGACGAGTAACTTGCGCTCGTTTTCAGTAAGAATTCCATCGTCCATGACAGCAGAATAGGCTTCGAGATAACTCTGTTCTGCTTTCGTGAACGCTTCTGGCATCAAGATGATGGCAAGGTGGTTAATTGAATTGTAAATTGGTTTGCGCATCACGGTGAGCGGAACACCAACCACCAGCGCGCTGGCAACGCCGCCGTAAGGAATGATGCCTTCCAACAACTCTGCTACAATCAAGATACAAATGGCCCCAGAGAAAACAAAGACACCCCATGACATGCTTCGCCGTAATTGTTCATCAATACCAAGGATGTCATTTCTCAGAATAGCATAACTAAACATGAACCCTTCAAACATGCCGGTAAGCAAAATACTGAACATAAATCCATACAGACAATAGAGATAGATGGGTAGTAAATCCCCCTCAATTGAGGCCAAGTCTGCCAAATTGAAATCGCCAAACCGTGCGGTCATGTAAACGATGGACAGGACAAGCAATCCTTTGATGGTCGCTTTCCCAGTAAAGCCAATAAAGAGCGAGCGGGCTTCATTTGCTTGGTTCTCCATGCCGTCTTCTTCGTCAAAGCGATGCCATGCCCTGTGCATGAAAAAGGCGGCGAGAATGGCAGAAAGTGGAGGGGCGAGGAGTAACAATTTCGCTGCTGGAGAACTACCGGGTACGAACCACGAATACGGGAAGGTTTCCTCCGTTTCAACACAACCTGCCTCAATAGGAGGTGAGCCCGGCGTAGCCGTGAGTATGACTTCTTCATCAATTGAGGTGCACTCAATGTGGTAGTTTCCTCCAAAGGCATTCACAACGCTTCCACTTGAAGCAATCAATGCAGCAATAATCACGCCGGTGAGAACCGGTAGAGCCCACCACAGGTTGTTGCGAATCTTCTCCTTGGCCATGAAATCCAATCGCTTTGGAGGATAAAATGAAACGGTGGACAGGTACATGAACAAACACAAAAGTGAGCAGAAATACCACCCTACGCGATAATATTCCATGGCAGGTAACATCTCAGCACTGAACGGGTATGTATTGTACCATGAAGCCATGACTCGATAGCCTTCAGCAAGCAGCAGAATCGCCATGAAGCGATTTTCTGGAGCATGGCTGCGAGCTTTGAGAATCAATGCAGCCAGGAAACAGAGGACAAGCAGCGTCAAGATTGAAAGGAAGCAAATGATGTAGGTCAAACCCAATGTGTCGCCCGTTTGGAAATTGATTTCCATGAATTTGTCCCAATAGTACGGTAGAATGGGACCAACATCTGTCATGGTCGTCGCTTGGCATCCACAGGGATAAAGATTCCACCTTCAAGAACGAAAGCCGTTGAATTCCTTGAATTTGGAAGGTTGTGCGAGGTTATTCCTCGGATTTACGGTTGATGCTGTGAGGGTTGGCACCAAAGGATACGTTCTCTCCTTTGATGTTCATCCGAGCCGAGATGGCCAAAATGACACAGAAGAGCGCAAGAGGGCGGGGCAAGTAATCCGAGCCCCACAGTTCACCGCCCAAACTTGGCAGCCACCAGAGGACGGCAGCAGCGGCGATCAACAAGACGAAAATGATGTTCTGAACGATGTTCTCAGCGGTGGGTGAACGGGAGAAGGTGGCGATGAACGTGAACAAGATGGCCGACGAGGCGCACAACACCTCGGCGACGACCTCCACGAGTTCCGCATCCACCATGGGATGTCCAGTCGCTCTGCGTTCTTGAACATGGGGGCCAGAGCGAACCTTTGTGTAGGGTCGTCAGCCTCTTCCATGTATGGCAGGCGGCTCCTTTGCTCTCCCCAAACCACGGCCATCAGGACCGCCCTTTTTCTCTCGCAACCAAGTGGCCAATGTCCTGCATCAGGTGGCCGTGCTGCTCGAACTTCAAGGTGCAAACGTCTTCCGTGTCCGCTCCTACCAAAACGCCAGCCGTCTCTTGGGCAGCCTGAGCGAGGACCTCGGCGAATTGGTCGCAAGTGGGGAAATCTACGACATGAAAGGCATCGGTAAGGGACTTGGAAGCGCCTTGACCCAAGCGGTTACCGAAGGGCGTTGGCCCGATGATTGGGTTGACCTCCACACGACGACACCACCCGGCCTGATTGAAATGCTGGGCATCCCAGGCCTCGGTCCAAAGCGGATCAAACTCATGGCGGATGAATTGGGTGTGGATTCCGTTGCAAGTCTCAAGGAGGCAGCGCTCAACAACCAAATTGCGCCCATGAAGGGCTTTGGCGCCAAATCCCAACAGCGCATGTTGGACGGCATTGAGTTGCTCTCTCGGTTCCGCGCTCGTCGACGTCTCGACATTGGCCTGCGCTACGGTGAAGCCTTTCAACGCAAAATTGCGGCCATAGATGGCGTCCATCGTGCCACGCTGGCCGGCAGTGCACGACGACGAAAAGACACGATTGGCGACCTTGACGTCGTCGTGTCCGTTGACGAGGACGACCACGAGACGGTGGCCAACGCCATCTTGAACCTCTCGGGCATCGCCGATGTCAAAGGTGCCGGCGATTCAAAAATCAGCCTCATCCTCGACACAACCATCTTCGATGAATCCTTCACCGTCGGCCACATTGACCCCAACGTTTTGGACGCCATCGGGGGGGACGATTACGAACAATTGGAGGCCGGCGGCACCATTGACGCTCAGGTCCGATTGGTGCCCCCGCATGTTGAACCCTTCACCTTGGCCTACTTCACCGGCAGCAAAGAGCACAACATCGCCATGCGTCAGCGGGCCATTGACCGTGGATTGCGGCTGAACGAATTCGGCCTCATTCCCGAAGCAAAAGCGGGTGACCTGAAAGGCATGGCTGCTGCGGTTCATTCGCTGACGGCCGCTGACGAGGCGGCCATCTACGCTCACTTGGACCTGGCCTATGTTCCACCGGAGTTGCGCGAGGACATGGGCGAAGTGCAAGCCGCGGAAGCCGGTGGTCTGCCGAACCTCATCGAAACAAGCCACATCAAGGGCTCGCTCCACAACCACACCACGCTTTCTGACGGCGAAGCCAGCCTGGAGGTCATGGCCGACACCGCTCGCAAAATGGGATGGAATTGGTTGGGTATTGCCGACCATTCACCCACGCTCAAAATCGCCAACGGAGCGAGTGCTGAAGATCTGCTGGAACAAGGGAGAACGATTCAGCAATACAACGCTGAGTGGGCTGAACAAGGCGTTGATTTCCGTTTGTTCCACGGTGTGGAGTCCGACATTCTTGAAGGCGGCAAACTGGACCACCCCGACGATGTGCTCGCAGAGTTGGACTATGTGGTCGCCAGCGTCCACGCCATGACCAAGTGGCGAGGGCGGGATGAACACGAGAACACCGAAGAGTTGCTCAACGTCATCGACCACCCCGCCACCACGGTCCTCGGCCACCCTACAGGACGTATTTTGCAAGGGCGAGAAGGCTACGAAGTGGATTTATTTGCCGTGCTCGAACACATGGCCGAGCACAACGAGGAAGGCCGACTCAAAGCGGTTGAACTCAACGCCAGCCCGTATCGGCTGGATTTGGACTGGCGGCTGTGCAAACACGCCAAAGGCCTTGGTGTGCCGGTCGCTATCAACCCCGATGCGCATTCCATCCGTGGACTCAGCGACATCGCCTACGGCGTCATGACGGCACGGAAAGGTTGGATTGAGCCTGCTGATACCTTGAACGCCTTGTCGGGAGAGGACCTTGCGGGGCGCTTGATTCGTTGAGAGCAAAGCACACCTTCTTGACGCACCGAAGGATGGGAACATCATGCGCACCCTCCGAACCATCATCATGGGCAGCATGATGGTCATTCCTGGACTTGTTCTCGGTTTGCTGATTTGGTACATCGCTGGTCGCCCGGAAAGCGAACCGCTTGAGACGTTGATTTGCAACGGCATCCCTCTGCTTTCCATCGGCCTTGGTCTCTACTTTGGGTGGCAAACGGGTGAAGAATACAGCGCAACCTACGAAGGATGAGTGGTGTTGTGAAGCGCCAAGACAAGGCCGACATCATCGCAGCGCAACTGGAAACGCTCTACCCTGAAATTCCCATTCCCCTCGACCACACCAATGCGTTTGAGTTGCTGGTCGCCGTCCTGATGAGCGCCCAAACAACGGACCTCAAGGTGAATCAGGTCACACCTGCCCTCTTCGCCAAAGCCAGTTCAGCCGAAGCGATGGCGGCTTTGGACGTGGACACCATTCTTGCCGACATTCGTCAAGTGGGTCTCGCCCCAACCAAGGCGAAAAACATCAAGCGGCTCTCCGAAATGCTGGTTGAACACCACGATGGAGAAGTTCCAGCGTCCTTTGAGGCGCTCGAGGCGCTTCCTGGTGTCGGCCACAAGACCGCTTCTGTGGTCATGGCTCAAGCCTTTGATGTTCCCGCCTTTCCGGTGGACACCCATATCCACCGGCTTGCAGCACGTTGGGGCCTTTCAAACGGGACGACGGTTGAAAAGACGGAAAAAGACCTCAAGGCCGTCTTCCCACGTGAAAAATGGAACGACCTCCATCTGCAAATCATCTTCTTCGGACGAGAATATTGCCCCGCCCGTTTCCACGATTTGACCACCTGCCCCATCTGTTCTTGGGCGGCGACCAAAAAGCGAATTCGTGAAGAGATGAAACGCTGAGGTCAGAAGAGCGAGAAACTTCGACCCACAATGCTGGTCACCAGAACGATTCCAGCCAAAATCATCGTGATGCGCACGGCGACGTGTTGACCTTCGTCCTCCTGAGCTTCTCTGAAGAATGCGTAGCCAAGCATCGTCAACGCACTGACTTGCAAAATGGTGGCCATGGCGCCAAAGAGGGCCTCTTGGCCTTCAAAACTGTCCACGTCATCCCTGTATTGCTGTTCTTCCTTTGCGTCGGTCAAGTCATAATCGGCAATGTCGGGCGCTGAAGAGGAAAGCGGAAATTGGGCAAAGATGGTGGCGAACACCAAAAGCGCTGCGCCGATCATCAACCACTTCTGGAAGGAGTACATGCTCCCTTTGGCCATGCTGGCTGCTGGGGGTTGGTAGGGAGAGGCCGCTGCTTGGGGGGGTGGCATGGGGGCTTGCATGAGCCCAACTTGAAAGAAAAGGAGTATGAATGTTCCCACTTCTTCAAACGCTGAAAATGCTGCTTGCTTGTTCGAGCACGATGGCTGTGAACAGCGAAGCAAGGCCGGCTACCCATGTGAGTTGAATCATCTGTCCGATGGCGCTCGTGCGGGTTCCACCTCGCAAACGGGTCGCAATTGAGGAAACGGCCACCACCTGCATGAGGATCAACAATGAAATGATGATTTTGAACATCCGAATGTTATCGTCAACCGAAGATGCGTCTTCCATCACGGGCAAGGCAATACCGCCCGAGAATTCCGAGAGAGCACCCACATCGGTGTCAACCAAACCACTGGCGACGCCGGCAATGGCTTCACCCAGTTGGAGAACGATGGCGGTGGTCACGTTCAGTGATGCGACGCTTGAAATCAGCAAACCAAGGGCCACACCCCACATGGTGTTGGCGGAAAGAGAACGGCGGTTTCGCAGCGAAAGGAGGTTGCCGACGCTTCTGGAGACCATTTCAGCAGTTCCGGCAGGCTGACCTGAGGATTGGGAACCCTCGATGTAGATGCGGGTGTAACGTGAGATGACAGCGGAGTTGGTATCGGCCGTGAAGTAATCCCATGCTCGGTCGGAATCAATGCGAGTGGAGAGCCGCTTTTCCAAACGGTCAATGGAATTGTCAAGCATACCAAAGTCAATGCCTCGCAGCGCTTTGATGGTGGCCGATGGTTCGGCCGAACGTGCTTGTGCAGTCCCACCCAGTGCGCGAATGAAATCGGGATAGGTCTCATCTCGTCGTTGAATTTGATTTTCTTCCCGTCGGACCATCAATGCGGGAATAAGCAGGGGCGAGAACGGCAAGGCGATGAACAGCAGGCCGTATTTATCCCATTGCGAGGTGATGACCTCCCACGTCCAAATGAGCGTGAACGTGGCCAACACCACCAGGCCGAGGGAAATAACCCCTGACAGCAACAGTGAGCGTCGGAAATTGATTCGAAACGGCGTGTCCATTTCGTCACGAGCAAACGTTGCATCCTTGGGGATGGTCGCACGGAAAGCGAAGACGGCAGCGACTTGAATGAACAAAAACACCAGCGAAGCGAGGAGTAAGAATCGGAGACGGCTGGCGACTTCAATCGGCGTGTCGTTCGCGCCGCCCACTTCGAACAGAACGAGATGAATACCAGCAATGACCAAACCGAAAAGACCGGCTGTGGTCAACGAGACGTAAATCTCCTTGAGGGTGTCAACCGATTCCAAACGCGTGTCGTAGAGCGTGTTGTACTGCTCGGCAATGGTCTCTTGCTCCGAGCGCATGAACTCGTCAATTGGCTGACCCGCCTCGATGGAGAACGCCATTCGGTCAAGGAAATCTGACCACAGCGGGCTTGGGCTCTGATGAGCGACGATACGAGCCGCTTCAGGCAAGGAGGTGTGCCATTTGTCGACAAGCGTCTCAATCCGCTTGACCTCTGAGGCCAATTCACCGTAGTCTCGCATTTGCTTGAGGATATCAAAAATGGACTGAGCGCCCACTTCTCCAATCGACAGTATGCCCATTCGTGTGATGAACATGTGCATTTCTTCTTCAATCAGCGTGGCTGAACGCTGGACTTCAAGCAAGGGAAAAGCCACAGCCGCAAGGGCTGACATGGCCGTGAGCATCAGAACAAAGAGGAAACCGGTGAAGCCAGCAAAGAGCGCACCTTCAGCCAGGCCACCTGTGAGGAAAACGATGATGATGGCGATGAAAAAGGTCGCCACGACAATGGGAGCGACATAGAGGGCGAGAAAGCGAGGGACGGGCATTTCCAGCCGACGAAGGGCGATTTGCCAAATCGGCATGCGCTCCATGTCTCATCATCCTCAGTTGTGGTTGATGCCAACCCAGGTGTCAATGGCTCGACTAAAGTGGTCCCAACCGTTGGAATAGTACAGGCCAAGGAGGTCAAACACGTCGTCGTAATGGGTCAAGTCCCGATCGGCCATGCGTTGAATGGCGTCGGCTCGGCGAAGCATTTCATCATAGATATCGCGCTTGTTGGCAAACCCGGCCATGGCGGCGATCTTGTTCTCGAGCAGGTGGGACTGGAACATACCTCGGAAGTAGTGCTTGTCCTTGACAGGGTCCCACTCGAACATACCACGAGTCAGCACACCGTCGCTGTGCTTGTTGTAGCCGATGACCTCGTCAATCCCGGTGATACGACGGGCAATACCGCCGCCTGGTGCTTCGACGACTTCTTGGAAAATGGCGAAGTTCAGGTTGTCAAAGAACCGGATGGGGACGTTGATGGGGTCACCTGTGAATCGTTGAATCATCTTGACAATGGAGGATGCGTGGAACGTTGCAATAACCGGGTGCCCCGTCTGCATGGCTTGGAAGGCCGTTGCACCCTCAACACCACGAATCTCACCGATGATGATGTAGCGAGGCCGGCTTCGCAGAGCGGCCTTCAACAGGTCAAACATCTCGACACGTGAATCCTCGTTCTTGGCATCACGGGTGACCAGGCGTTGCCAAATCTTGTGGCGCACCTTCACTTCAGGCGTGTCTTCCGCAGAGTAAATCTTCACGTTGTGGTCAATAAATGGCAGGATGGCGTTGAGGGTCGTGGTCTTACCTGATGCCGTTTCCCCTGACACCAGAACCGACATACCGTACTCGAGGCAAATCCAGATGTAGGCGGCTTGTTGAGCCGACATGGTGCCCCATTTGATGAGCTGAATCACCGAGATGGTCTCTTCAGCGAACTTACGAATGGTGAACGACGGTCCGAGCATGGAAACGTCGTCTGAGAAAATGATGTTGATACGGGAGCCGTCAAGAAGCACCCCGTCAATGATGGGTTTGTTGTCCGAGACTGGACGGCCGATACGCTCGGACATGGCGCGCAAATAACGTGAGAGAAGTTCGCGCTCACGGAATCGTATGTTGGAGGTGACCATGCCGAACACCTTGTGGTCCATGTGGATGTGCTTGAGCCCCACCGAGTGGATATCTTCCAGCATCTCGTCGGAAAGCAGCGGTTCAAGCGGTCCGTTTCGAATGAGGTCACGAATCACGACATAGTTGAGGCGTTCTCGTTGAGCTTGTGTCACCGTCAGACGCTTGTCGTCCATGCCGATCATCTCCCACAAACGTCCTTGCCGACGAACGAGGTTGTTGGCTTCAGAGTCAAGAATCGTGTAACGCTCAATCATCTGCTGAAGGATGTTCTCAAACTCGTTATCCGTGGTGAACGAAGGTGCTGTGGGCGCCTCCTGGAGCAGCGTTTCAACAAGTTCTCGACGAATGTTCTCCTCCTCTTCGGTGAGTTGAGGCTCCAAACCAAACCAGAGAATGGTTCCGCCGCCGTCATCGTCCGCTGGGGGCTCGTAAATGTGAACGAAAATGGGTTCGCGGGTGACGTAAATCAAATTGAGCGGGCGCTGCTTTTTGGCGTCTCGGTCAAGAGGGCCGTAATACATGGGCCGTGAACCGTAGCGCATTTCGAAATCCCTCACCCACTCCGCAACGTGCGGGTAGGCGGCCATGACGCCGTTGAGGTCGCCCTTGGCAAATCGAGGTTCGTCGCTCATGCTTCTCCACTCCTCAACTCACGGCCGTGATGTCCACGATGAAGCCCATACCCGGCTCAACTCGCCATCCAACGGATGTTTGAATCGGCCCTGCTGCCCGAAGGAAGCGGGTGATGATGATGTTGCGCTTGAGTTCTCCACCGATCATGGCGTTTTCCAAATCGAGCACCACTTCGGCTGATGCACGTAGGGTGTGGAGAAGCGAGTGGTCCATTTCTTCGGGGTCTGCACAAAGCATGAATGAACGACCGTCTGAAGCGATTTTTCGGAGTTGTTGTATCAACGCAAAGTGGTCGGCCTTCGTGCCTTCCTCGGGCATCAACGAACTGGCTGAATCCAAGACGATGACGTCGGCTGCAGGGATGGCAGGACTGCTCAACACCTCCTGAAGGCTGACGTCTTGGCGGGAGTCGGCGATGGTACCGTACCTGCTCAGGACCATCACCTGGCCCTTGCGCATGGCTTCGGTCATACCGTATCCAATGCTCTCCATCTGCTCAACCCAGCCACGGGTGGTCAATTCTGTCGTGATGACCAAGACCTTGACGCCGTTGTGAACCATGCCGTGAATGAGGCGTTGGGCGATGAGGGATTTCCCCGCACCGACCTTTCCTTGAAGCAAGTACAACGAACGGTTTGGCAAACGTAGTCCCATGGAGTCCGCAAGCGAATCCGTTTCCACTTCAAAGGGGAAACCGTCCTCCACCGGCTTGTGGGCCGTCATAAACGGGTTGTCATCAAACGACATTCAACCTCACCTCCGCACTGGTCGATGCTGAGTGGGTGTAACCTGCCACGCGCTCAGATAGACCAACAAAGTACACCGAGATGTCTTCGCCGTCCAAAAATGTCCACGAACCATTGGTGAGCACCACCTGAAGCAGGTCTCCTGGGTTCCATTCGGTTCCGCTGGGTAGCACGCTTTCAGAACTGGAGGTCGGTGCGTCGCCGTTGACCAAAACCTCGTACGTCGTGGTGTCCAAATCGTAGGCACCGGTGTTGAGGAAGTACAGCGTGATGGTGTTTGCAGAGTTGTTGTAGGCCACCATGGCGGGATCCCCCGCCAGGGCAACGCTAACATCGTCCCTATCGGCCGATGCACGCTCGTTGGTTTGTACAACCCGAACTGCATTGCTCCATTCGGAGATAAGCACCGCACTGGCTCCGCCTGAAATCAGCAAGGCCGTGATGAGCATGATCATCGAAGAAGCACCTCCATCTGCCATACCATCACCACAATCCTGTTCCGACGGTGGTTGGGCCCACCGTCAGTGTCATTCGTTCGTCCCCCGGCAATCCGGTGTCAAACCAGTTCAGGAACAACGTTTCTCCCGAGAACCACAAATTGGTCCGAGGTGGATTGTACACGCTCGAAAACTGAGTCGCATTCTGACCGTCAAGGAACATCCAAACATCATCGTGGGCGATGGTGGTGGAGCCCGTGTTGGTTAGGTTGGCGTAGAGCACATTGCCGCGTACTGCGGTCAGGCTGGCTGCTGAAGTCGGTGTTCCGCCACCGTTGACGACCAAGGTCGGGAGCGAGGAATAATTTCCGTGGCTGGTGACCACCACGGAGGTGATGGCTCCCGTTACGTTCGTCGTATAGGTGGCAGAAAATCCGCCGTTTCCGCTGGAGGCTTCAATCGTGCCTCCGCTGCTGTAGCCTGCGCCGCCGTCAACGATGGTGACATCAACTATTGCGCCGGTGAAGATCACTGCATCGTCAATGCTGAAGGTCGGTATGGGTTCGTCTGCATCTTCAATCCGATCAACACCGGATTCAATTTGCAACGAGATGGCCTGATAGGCCATGGAGAACACCACCAGCATCGAAATGCCGATAATGAGCCCCCCTACACCGACCGAAGCACCCATGTCACTCTTCACCTCGAAGCATGTGGAGCTGTCGCCAGGATGAAACCAAGGCCGAGAACACCAACAGCTGTCGGTGTGGCAAATGGTCTTCAAGCGCTGTTTCCGGGTCACCGGGTTCTGCCAACTGAACGATGGCAAGAACGGCGTCGCCTTCTTCTTGGGTCAGCATGCCAGATTCCATGGCCTTCTGCGTGAAACTCACGGCGGCCATGCCGGACATGTGGTCAAGAAGCAGAGCAGCGACCGTGGGCGCGCCTGTGCTGGACTGGTTGCTGGACCCGCTTGAACGAGGGGCGACGAGGAACGGGTTGGCTGCCAAGGCTTGCGCCTCGTACAACTCAACCAGTTGACCCTGGTCGTCTTCCATCATGCGAGACGACCCGCCGACTTCCACCACTTCACCGCTGGCGGTGATGATGCGGTCGCCGGTTGCGCCGTCAGCGTCGTCCTCGGATGCTTCGCCGTCGAAACCTTCGCCGTCGCCACCGGTTTCTGTGTTAACAGAAACGCCTTCATCGAGGCGGTGTTCCACCATGCGCAGAACGTCTTCAACCATGTCAAGACGGCTGCTGATGAGGCGTTCAAGGCCAGAGGTGTCCACCGTGGCAGGGGCTGCTGGCACCGGCGTGGGCGCTGGTGCAAGTGAAGCCGCCACGTTTGGGACGCTTTGTTGGCTGTTAATGCGAGCTCGTGTTGGTCCGGGGGAAATCGTCCACGCATCCTCTTCTGTGAGCATTCCCTGTTCGGGAAACGGCACCTGTTCAATGGCCACGTTGGCCAATATCTTCAGGCGCTCTTCGCTCAAGTTTTGGTCTGCGCTTTTGTTTCCACCCGAGTTTCCACTAAATGGCCATGCCATTGTAAAAA
>MDTD01183708.1_pt1 | contig 21244 bp, 16 predicted proteins | sample 811221 | NCBI WGS metagenome assembly MDTD01 (sample SAMN05326646, study PRJNA326480) | marine metagenome | isolation source: seawater | place: Pacific Ocean: South West | collected 2011
CCATGTTTCTGCGTTACGTGAAACAAGTGTAATTATAGCTGCTTTTATTGGTTCAAGAATTCTTGGGGAGTCTTTTGGCCGTGTCAGGATTTTATCTGCTATAATTGTGTTCATTGGAGTCGTAACGATTAATCTTAGTGCAGCTTATTAAATCTTTTAAATAGAAGTTTTCTTATATATCGTCATGTACTGACATTGAGAGGAATTTATTTGCAATTATTAAATTAACAATCTTTAGTGTCTTAGTAATTGAGAATTAAGTATTTAGAAAGCATAATCTAAATAAGAGGCGGTTAAAAGTTATTCTTTTTTTAGGTTATGGTTGAAGATCTGCAAGTTAGAAAAATCAAGGTGAATTATTTATGTCTAATGATCTGTCTCCGGAGTTCAATGTAAAAATATCCAGTACTGGAGATGTAATTGGCGTGCCAAAAGATAAATCTGTTTTGGCAGTTTTGAATGAAAACGGATATCAAGTAGAGCATAGTTGCGGTCATGGTTTATGCGGTGTTTGTAAGGTTCGAGTTATTGAGGGAGAGCCTGATCATAAGGATATGGCGCTGAGTCCCACTGAACGGGCAGAATATATGACAACGTGTGTTTCACGGTCTAATAGCGCGGAGATAGTTCTTGATCTTGAACCACCCGGCTCCAAAGTTGTATTAGAAAATCCTGTAGCTGTTGTTAATAACTCTATTTGTGTTGCATGTCTCACTTGCGTTAGAGCCTGTACGTTTGGGGCTGCAAAGATTGATAGTGAGCTTATTGGTGTCGGCGGAATTATGGGTGCTGCCGTGATAAATGAAGAGGACTGCACTGGCTGTGGTTTATGTGCTGCAGCCTGTCCTACAGCGGCAATTGACATGACAAGGTTTGCCAATCAGGATGTTTTAGCTCGTTTTGATGAGCTTCTAGGACCCAATAACACTTCAGCAAACACACCTCAGATTGTAGTTTTTGCCTGTCCAAGCTGTCCCACTTCAATCGAGGCTTTTTCACCAAATTTATCTAAACCAGTAGATCTCAAGGTTATTGAGATGCCATGTTCAGGTAGGGTAGATAACTTGTATTTAATGAAAGCCTTTGAATACGGTGCCGATGGTGTCATAGTCTCTGGATGTGAAATTGGAAAGTGTTATTTTAATGCAGGTAATACTAATGCTGTGAAACGTGTTCGTAGGATAGAAAGTTGGTTAAAAAATGTTGGTCTGGAAGTAAGTCGCGTTCGTATGCTACACTTGCCAAAAGACGGAGCAGAGCCTTTCAGGCAGGCAGCTCAAGAAATGGCTGATGAACTTAGAGGTCTGAAAACAGTGTGTGAAATAGTTGATGCTTCAGTTGAAAAAGAAGAAGGTAAAAAATCAGAAAATCCAGAAGAGACTTTTCTTCGCGAAATGGGTATAATTTAGTAATGTGTAAGACGAAAAAGAAAACAGTTAGATTATTAGTTCTTAATGTTAGGAAAATAAAGAGATGATTGTAGCTGAGCAAAAAGACTTGTCTGAACTCAAAAAAATGATGAAAGGCAAAAAGAAAGTTTTAGCAGTCGGTTGTGGCACTTGCGTTTCTGTGTGTTTTGCTGGTGGACAGAAAGAAACTAGTGGTCTTGCTGCTGAATTAAGCACGGCAGTAAATGTCGATGGAGAAGATCTTGATATCGAAGTTAAAACTGTTCAACGCCAATGTGTTCAAGAATTTATTGAGCCTATAAGTGACGATTTGGGAGAAAAAGATTATGATGCAATCTTGTCTCTTGGCTGTGGGGTTGGTGTGCAGACACTTGCTGAGAGATACCCTGATACACGTGTTTTGCCGGGTTTGGATACTCAATTCATGGGGCAACCCGTGGAACCAGGTGTCTGGGAGGAACGCTGTGTCGGATGTGGAAGTTGTGTTTTAGAATACACAGGGGGTCTATGTCCAATAACTCGTTGTCCCAAGCAACTATTTAATGGCCCATGCGGTGGTGCCGAGGATGGTATGTGTGAGGTTGACCAATCCTTACCGTGTGTGTGGTCTAAAATTTGGGATAATTCTGAGAATCTTGATTTGACTGATACTTTATTGGATGTTCGTCCACCCCAAGATTGGTCAACCAGTCGTAGCGGGGGTCTCCGAAGAACCGTGGTTCGAGATGATTTGCACCAGCCATTTGCAATTTCAAAAGAAGCAACAGAAGAAATAGAGAAAGTAGAACAAAACACTGGACAAGAAAATCCAGAGGATGCTTTTCTTAAAGAAATGGGTCTGATGCCAAGTCCTACAGTAAAAAATGAAAAAGAAATATCTGAAGAAGTAGATGAAAAGGTAAAATCCGAAAAACCAGAAGATGACTTTCTTCGTCAAATAGGTGTTATTTAAGATGGGGTTAGCGCAAATAAAATCTGATTTAGAGGAGATGAAATCTGGGAGTAATCTCGAACGAGTTATATCTAGTGGTCAATTTGCTGTTACGGGTGAATTAGGCCCACCGCAAGGAATGAATCTTGAGTTAATTAAGCGAAAAATTGGTTATCTAAAGGGTTTTGTTGACGCCGCTAATGTCACCGATAATCAGACTGGAATAGTACGACTGAGCAGCATTGCAACGGGTATTTTGTGTGCAAAGGAAGGGCTTGAACCTGTAATACAAATGACCTGCCGTGATAGAAATCGATTAGCAATGCAAAGTGATTTATTAGGAGCTAATATCCACGGTATTAAAAATGTACTTTGCTTATCTGGTGATCACCAGTCATTTGGGGATCATCCGGGAGCAAAAAATGTCCATGATTTGGATTCCATGCAGTTGATACGTATGGTTATGGAGATGCGTGATAAGAGTCATTTTCAAAGTGGTGCTGAAATAAAAGGTGGTGGGCCGAGACTATTCATTGGTGCTGCTGCGAGTCCATTTTCATCACCAATTAAAATGCGTCCCTTGAGGCTTGCAAAAAAAGTTGCTGCGGGAGCAAATTTTGTACAAACACAAATGATCTTTGACATGGAAATTTTCAAAAACTACATGAAAAAAGTAGTAGAAATGGGTCTTCATGAAAAAGTATCTATTCTGGCAGGTCTTGGTCCATTGAAGAGTACTCCTATGGCTCGTTTTCTTCACACGCAAGTTCCCGGCATTATTGTTCCTGAGCACTTTATAAACCGTATGGAGAATGCAGTAAAAGGTATAGATAAAGAGGATAAGGAGGCACGTAAGAATGCGTGGAGAGCTGAGGGAGTAAAAATATGCATCGAACAAATTCAGGAAGTAAGAGAAATTGAGGGTGTTGCAGGTGTACATATAATGGCAATTGAGTGGGAGGCTGCGATTGAGGGTATTGTTAAAGGTGCAGGGTTATACCCTAGACCTAGTTTAGTTGAGTAAAAATACCTATTACTTTTTTTAGTCATAATATTCTTTGAGCTATGTTACGATTTTCAGCTAACTTGTCTATGTTATTTAGAGAGTTTTCTTTCATAGATCGCTTCTCTGCGGCACGTCGAGCTGGTTTTACAGGAGTTGAATTTCTCTTCCCTTATCAGTATGAAGCTAACCAGCTGGCAGATCTTTTAAATTTAGAAAATTTGGAGTTGGCACTTTTTAATTTTCCTCCTGGCGATTGGAAATCGGGCGAACGTGGAATTGCTGCCTTGCCTGATCGCAGAGCAGATTTTTTGGAGAGCCTTGAGCAAGCCTTGAAATATGCTGACACGCTCAAATGCCCTACCCTTCATGTCATGGCGGGGATTCCCGGAAAAGAGACTTCTGTTGGTGAAGCAATTGAGGTTTATGTTGAAAATTTGCGCTTGGCTTGTGACGCCGCCAAGAAAAAAGATATAACGATTGTTATTGAACCTCTTAACACTCGAGATGTACCTGGTTATTTGCTCAGTAGTACTACTGAAGCTTGTAAGATTATCAAATCCGTAAGTCGAAAAAATATTGGCCTACAATTTGATCTATATCACTGTCAAATTATGGAAGGTGACTTGGAAACAAAAATTTTGAGTTTATCAAATATTATCAATCATATTCAGATTGCTGGTGTACCAAACCGTCATGAACCAGATACAGGAGAGGTAAATTATTCCCATTTATTTAAAATTATAAACGAGACGTGCTATGATGGTTGGATTGGTTGTGAGTATAATCCACGCGGTTTAACAAATGACGGTTTGGGATGGTTAAAAGCTCTAAAGAAATGAGGGAAAAGCTTGCATGTCACTTTTTTTAGGTTGCATTGCAGATGACTATACTGGAGCTAGTGATCTTGCAAGTGCTCTTGTTAAAAGCGGTCTCAGAACCGTTCAGTTAATTGGTTTGCCACCTGATAATTTGCAACTGCCTAAAGTGGATGCAATTGTGATTGCACTCAAATCAAGAAGTAGTCCTATTAATGAAGCCGTTAATGACTCCTTAAGCGCTCTTGCATGGTTACGTGAGAGGAATGCTAAACAATTTTTTTTCAAGTATTGTTCAACTTTTGACTCAAAACCAGAGGGAAATATTGGTCCTGTAATTGATGCATTTCTTGAAGCTTTGAGGAGTGATTTTACTATAGTATGTCCAGCTTTTCCCGAAACTGGAAGGACCATGTATCAGGGGCATTTATTCGTCTACAATGAACTATTATCGGATTCAACTATGCGGGATCATCCAATAACGCCCATGACAGATTCCAATATTGTTCGTTTTTTGGGGACACAAACAAAGCATAAAATTGGCCTTGTCTCAATTCAGACTGTAGAGCAAGGTCCAGAGGCTATACTTGATAATTTTTCAAAATTAAAAAAATCCGGGATAAGGATTGCTGTTATTGACACGCTCAATAACAATCATTTGCTGAATATTGGTGCGGCAAGTAAAAATATAAAACTTGTCACTGGAGGTTCGGGAGTTGGAATTGGGTTAGCGCAAAATTTCGACATAAAGCCAGATGACTCGCCAAAGGATGTAGCAATCGATTTCCAGAGAACTGAGGGGCCCGAGGGCGTAATTTCTGGCAGTTGTTCTCAGACGACATTAGCTCAAGTAGCTTTCATGAGCAAGAGACGACCAGTTTTCAGATTTGATGCCATTGATCTTCTCGAGAGCCGTGTATCATCAGAAATAATTGTTGATTGGGCTTTAGATCATATGAAAAACCAAAGAACTTTTTTGATTTCAGCAAGTACAACACCTCAACAATTACAAAAAGCACAACGTCATTCAGGCAAAAGCAACCCTTGCGAACTAATTGAAAAAACCCTCGCTGAAATAGCAAAGAAACTTGTTGATCTTGGACTTCGTCGTTTGCTAATAGCGGGCGGTGAAACCTCTGGGGCTATAGTGAAGGCACTTGGAATACGTGGTCTACTTATTGGAAAAGAGATTGCTCCGGGTGTTCCATATATGATGACACTCGGAAATGAACCAATTGCTATGATTTTAAAGTCTGGTAATTTTGGCAGTGAAGACTTTTTCCTTCGAGCTTTCGAGGAATTACCATGAATGAGACAAAAGCACGTGAGGAAATTACCCGCCTGGCAAAATCTATTTTTGATCGAGGCCTAACTTTTGGTAGCTCTGGAAATATCAGCTTACGTTTGGATGATGGCTGGTTGATGACACCGACTGGTTCAACAATGGGTGATTTAGATCCTTCAAAAATTTCTAAATTGGATGAGAATGGTCAATATATATCTGGCGATAAGCCAACAAAAGAAAACTTCTTACATATGGCAATGTATGAGGCGCGAACTCAAACAGGAGCCGTTGTTCATCTTCATTCAACTCACTCTGTTGCGGTGAGTTGTCTTGCTGATGTTGATGAAAACAATGTTTTACCCCCCATTACAGCATATTATGTTATGAAGATAGGCGCCTTGCCGTTGATACCTTATTTTCCCCCGGGAGATATAGATTTAGCCAAGGCTGTTCAAGAAATGGCAGGTAAACATCATGCAGTTTTGCTTGCCAATCATGGACCAGTGGTTGCGGGTAAAAATTTGCACGAAGCTGTCTATGCGACTGAGGAGTTAGAAGAAACTGCCCGTTTATTCCTTTTACTTCAGGGTATGAAAACACGTTTTCTCTCAAGTGCCCAAGTGACAAAATTGGGGGAGTTGTTTCCAAATTAAATAAAATTTACAGTTATGTTTGGTTAAGATTTATATTGAATTTTTAAGCAGAGTGATTACGAGGAATTGACTTTAAATAACAGAATAATGTTTTATTCATGGTTGTCATGCCGTTTATTCTCTATCTTGTTATCTAGCAAGAAACTAAATTACCACTACACTTAAAGCGTTCAAAACGGTTGAAAATATAAAAATATTTGGTAATAAAGCTTTATTATATATTTTGAAATTAAATTCTTTGGCTATTTTAGTATCTTTTAAAAGGCCTGAGCTTGTTTTGAATTTTTTTTAACTTTGTCACAAGAGGAACCTGAAGGATGGATCTCTACTTCTTTATTATAGGTTGCGGCCTTATCGCATTGGCATACGGTGTTTATGCATCTCGATCAGTGCTTGCTTCACCAACTGGTAATGAACGGATGCAGGAAATATCCGCTGCTATTCGTGAAGGTGCAAGTGCTTATTTAAATCGTCAATATAAGACCGTGGCCTTAGTCGGTGTAATTATTGGGGTACTCCTTGGTTTGTTGCTTGGAGTAAACATTGCGATTGGATTTTTTATAGGCGCTGTTCTCTCGGGTGCTACAGGTTATATTGGAATGAACATCTCCGTCAGAGCAAATGTTCGAACAGCAGAGGCTGCGCGTAGTGCTGGAATTTCAGGTGGTTTGAGTATTGCTTTCAAAGCAGGTGCAGTTACGGGCCTTTTAGTTGTGGGTCTAGCCTTGTTGGGTTTAGCTGGTTATTACTTGTATCTAATTAACGTTTTAGATCCAAGCAATAAAGAGGATGCGCGACACATACTTGAGGCAATGGTGGCACTTGGATTTGGAGCTTCACTAATTTCTATTTTTGCCCGCCTCGGTGGTGGAATATTTACAAAGGGTGCCGATGTGGGTTCTGACTTAGTTGGAAAAATTGAGGCTGGAATTCCTGAAGATGACCCACGAAATGCTGGCGTGATTGCTGACAATGTTGGCGACAACGTAGGTGATTGTGCTGGAATGGCAGCTGATCTTTTTGAGACTTATGCTGTAACTTTAGTTGGAGCAATGTTGTTAGCTGGTATTTTCTTTGTTGGTGATGCTCAACAAACAATGATGTTATTACCTCTATTGATTGGTGCAGTTTGTATCATTGCTTCTGTCATTGCGACAGTTTTTGTTAGGCTCGATGAAAGCCAAAACATCATGGGTGCCCTATACAAAGGATTAATCGCTAGCGCTGTGATTTCAATGATTTTCATTGGAGCCGTTATTTTCTATCATGTTGGTTGGGATAAGCCCTATCAAATGGGATCTGATACTGTGACTGGACTTCAAATTTTTTACAGTGTGATTGCGGGTCTTGCTGTAACGGGTTTGATTGTATGGATCACAGAGTATTACACAGGCACCTCATACCGTCCAGTTCGCGGAATTGCAGAAGCTTCAAAGACGGGACATGCAACGAATATAATACAAGGGCTTGCGGTCTCTATGGAGGCAACAGCTCTCCCCGTAATTGTCATTTGTGGTGGTATAATGGTATCATATCTGAGCGCAGGCTTATTTGGTATAGCAATCGCTGCTACAACAATGTTGGCTTTGGCCGGTATTGTTGTAGCTCTTGATGCTTTTGGCCCTGTTACTGACAACGCTGGAGGAATTGCAGAAATGGCCGAGCTTCCTGATGAGGTGCGGAACACAACGGATGCTCTTGATGCAGTCGGCAATACTACTAAGGCGGTCACAAAAGGTTATGCAATTGGTTCCGCTGGTCTTGCCTCTTTGGTGCTTTTTGCTGCCTACACAGAAGATCTTGGGCACTACTTTCCTCAGCTCAATGTAACATTTATGTTGCAGGATCCGTTTGTGATTATCGGTTTGTTTGTTGGCGGTCTTCTTCCTTATTTATTTGGTGCTCTTGGCATGATGGCGGTTGGCCGTGCTGGAAGCGCAGTTGTTGTTGAGGTTCGCCGTCAATTCAAAGAGATTTCGGGCATAATGGAGGGAACAGCTAAACCTGAATACGGACGTTGTGTCGATCTTTTAACACAAAGCGCAATAAGAGAAATGATAGTGCCAAGCTTGCTTCCTGTGCTTGCACCACCAGCCATGTACTTTGTAATTTTGTTAATAGCGGATCAAACGGCTGCTTTTACTGCACTCGGTGCAATGTTGTTGGGAACAGTTGTTACAGGCCTTTTTGTTGCCTTGTCTATGACAGCAGGGGGAGGTGCTTGGGATAATGCAAAGAAATTCATTGAAGAAGGAAACTGTGGCGGTAAAGGCTCTGAGGCTCACAAAGCCGTGGTAACTGGTGATACTGTTGGTGATCCATACAAAGATACTGCGGGGCCAGCAATAAATCCGATGATAAAAATCATCAATATTGTTGCTATTTTGCTCCTGGCAATTTTGGCATAATCATCAATAGTTTTTGTTTATACCTCGTTGAAATTTAACCCGGCGTATAAAGCGCCGGGTTAACTATTTGAGACCTTAGTCTATGTTTCATTCAAAAAAAGGTAAAAAAGACTTTTCGTGATGTAACAGTTTTGTTGATTAATTGCCAGATTTCAGACGTTTCTGAGTTCTATTAGCGTTGTTTCATGAAACTCATGAATAGGATTCGTTTGACCATAGGAAGCGCCCTAATATTAACTATCTTTGATTTTTCAATAGGGCGTTAGGCTATACGACCTTTGTTTTTCGTAGCGCTTTTTTTTTTCATAGATATGTAAGGTAGATCACTATGTCGGGCTTAAAAGTCTCTCTGGTTACTAATGCTAAAGAAGAAACGGAAACTTTTGTTGAAGGTGTCTTTCCTCCAGAATGCGAAGTTTTATTTCAAACCGAAGAAGAATTAAGAGCAGGAATTGCTGATATTGATGTTATGGTTCCTGGGCACATCAACGTTGACGGAGATCTTATTCGTCAAGGTAGTAAACTAAAAATGATTCATGCAGGTACAGGTTACAACAATGTAGACTTAGATGCTTGCAACGAAATTGGGTGCTATGTAGCTGTCACACCAAATGTTGCCGCACAATCAGTTGCTGAACTTGTCTTTTCATCATTTGCAGCTTTAAAAAATCAAATACGTAAATGGGACAATATAATGAAGGACGGCGGTTGGAAATCTAGTGATTTCATCGGTGTGCCTGAATTCAAAGGTAAAACCTTAGGTGTTGTTGGATACGGTAACATTGGAAAGTGCGTTGGAGCTATAGGTCGTGGTTTCAGTATGAATGTTATTGCTCATGATCCTTATTGTAAAGATACGGGAGATGGAACGGAACTGGTTGATTTTGATAAGCTTATCTCAGAATCTGATTTTATAGCACTTCACGTGTTGTTAACTGATGAGACAAAGGGCTTGATTAGCACGGAGCAATTCAATGCTATGAAAAATACTGCATTTATCGCGAACGCTTGCCGTGGCCCTGTCATAGATGAGGCAGCATTAGCCGTCGCCTTAAAAGAAAATAAAATTGCAGGCGCCAGCATTGATGTTTATGAAAAGGAACCTTTGGCTACTGACAGCCCACTTCGAGGATTAGAGAATGTGATGCTGACGCCTCACATAGCATACTGCTCCAATGAGGCTTTACTTGGTCGTTACGCTTTTTTCGCTGATAATTGCCAAAAAATTATAGATGGCGATGTACCTAATATGGCAGTTAATGCCGACCAAGTTAAAAAGTAATATAGTTCACGCGGAAGCCTCCCGTTCCGCGTGTTAAAATCGGGCAGCACAGCCAGACAATTGGGGATGACTTGATGACAGGAAATCTAGCGACTGTTGAAAAACCGGCGCACCAGTTGAAAGTTGCTCATAGTGAAATGGCTAACGCTGTCCGGTTCCTCTGTATGGATGCAATTCAGGAAGCAAATTCTGGTCATCCTGGCATGCCAATGGGAATGGCTGATGTTGCTACAGTCTTATTCGCTAGATTCTTGAGATTTGATCCTACGCTTCCCACGTGGGCGGATCGTGATCGTTTTGTGTTATCAGCGGGTCACGGTTCAATGTTACTTTATGCTTTATTACATTTATCAGGTTACGAGGACTTAACTCTCAATGAACTAAAAAATTTCCGCCAATTGGGGGCGCGAACAGCAGGTCATCCTGAGTATGGACTCACATCAGGTGTTGAGACAACCACTGGCCCATTAGGTCAGGGTTTAGCAACTGCTGTTGGCATGGCGCTTGCTGAGCGAAAGCTTAATGCTCTACATGGCGATGAAATTGTTGATCACTTTACCTATGTAATTGTAGGTGATGGCTGTTTGATGGAAGGCATTAGTCAAGAGGCAATTTCTTTAGCTGGGTATCTGGGACTCTCAAAACTAATTGTTCTGTGGGATAATAATTCTATTTCCATTGATGGGCCAACAGACAAGACAGTTCGTGATAACCAAGTTGAACGTTTTAAGGCTTCAAATTGGCAAGTGCTTGCTTGTGATGGCCATGATCCTGAGGATATAGCCGTTTCCATTGCAGATGCGAAATCTAGTTTCCAGCCAACACTAATTGCTTGCAGGACTATTATAGGTTTTGGTGCCCCTAACAAAGCTGGTACTGCCTCTACTCATGGCTCTCCTCTAGGTGAAGAAGAGATAGCGGGAGCCCGTAAAAGTCTTGGATGGAATTACGGACCATTTGAAATTCCAGAGGATATCCTTACTGCTTGGCGTATTACTGGTGCTAGAGGAATTGGGCTGAGGGACGCTTGGGAGGGTCGCTTGTGTGGTTTAGATGCTACCGATAAGGCCAACTTCAAACGTGCCAATAGTGGTGAGTTGCCAGATGGCTGGTTAAAAGTACTCAATACTCATAAAGCAAAATGTGCAAAAGAAAAGCCACGCTGGGCTACTCGCGTGGCGTCTGGAAAAGCTCTTGACTTGTTGACGGAGTCGATAGTGGAGTTAATTGGAGGGTCAGCTGATTTGACAGGATCAGTCAATACAATGACATCTGCTACAAATAAACCAATCGAAGCAGATGATTTTTCAGGTCGTTACATTCATTATGGGGTTAGGGAGCATGCTATGGCCGCCATCATGAATGGCCTTGCTTTACATGGAGGATTTATTCCCTATGGAGGAACTTTTCTAGTTTTTGCAGATTATATGAGGGCAGCAATGAGGCTTTCTGCATTGATGGGTCTACGCGTGATTTATGTTTTGACACATGATTCCATAGGGTTGGGAGAAGATGGACCTACTCATCAAGCAGTTGAGACCCTTGCGAGCCTGAGAGCTATACCTAATTTTAATATTTTTCGTCCCTGTGACCCAGTTGAGACGGCTGAATGTTGGGCCATTGCACTTGAAGATTGCTCCCGCCCTTCGGCCATGGTTCTCTCAAGACAGAGCGTTCCTACACTACGCACAGAACACACCAATGAAAATCGTTCAGCCCGGGGCGCATATATTTTAGCTGAGGCCGAAGGTGGAAACCGCAAAGCTACAATTTTAGCTACAGGCTCTGAGGTTAGCATAGCTCTGGCAGCCCGTGAAATTTTGCAAAAAGAGGGGGTTCCCACTGCTGTGGTTTCTATGCCTTGTTGGGAATTATTTGATACTCAGGATAAAAAATATCAAAAAGCTGTATTAGGATCGGTAAGTGCTAGGGTTGCTGTAGAGGCAGGGATTCGACAGGGATGGGACAAATATATTCGCTCTCATGGAGGTTTTGTTGGTATGATAGGGTTCGGTGCTTCTGCTCCAGCTGATGTTTTATTTGAGCATTTTGGTATTACTAAAGAAAAAATTGTAGAGTCTGTCAAAGATTGTATATAAGTTATTTTTATAGTTTTTATTTTATTTTATTCAGCAAAGTCGCACTTGGCCTTAAGTCTAGGACTTCATGATGAATCATTCATGTATTTTATGAGTAGGCTTTGTTTGTGCCAAAAGCGAAAGAGGATTTAACTACGGCTGTTTCTTGATTATAGAAAGAAAATTTTTTTATTTAGTATTTTTTGGGACTTGCATTTTGCTTTAAAGTGCTACTTGGGCCCAGATACCATGGAAAATGATATCGCACGGTTTTTTGTTGTGCACAACATGGCCAGTAAATATTTTGTCATGCCGGCCATTTATTTAAGTAACTTAATAAGTTGTCAGGAGTGATTTGTGATGAACGAGATGTCTATAAAGACAAGCGGTAATTCGGTTGAAGAACTTAAAGAGTTGGTAAAAAGATTTAAAGCTCATGCAATGACTTTAAGTTCAGCCGCAGGAGCGGGCCACGTCGGTGGAGCGATGTCAAGCGCAGAGTGGTTAATATCAAGCTGGTTTGACAAGTTGGATATGAATCCAGGTTCTAATAATCGGGATCGGTTTTTCATAGGACAGGGTCATATTACACCAGGTATCGCGGCCCTTTTGCACATGCATGGTCACTACACTTTGGAGGAAACTGCCTCTTACCGTCGTTATGCAAGCCCCTTTCAAGCGCATCCAGATATAAATTTGAAAGGGTGGGACATGTGTTCTGGCTCTCTTGGACAGGCTCTTGGAGTTGCAGTCGGATGCGCTCTTGCTGCTAAAATTCGTGGTGATAAGCACAGAATAGTTACATTAAATAGCGACGGCGAATTGATGGAAGGTTCAATGTGGGAAGCCATAATGTTTGCTGGTTCTCAGAAGCTTGATAATTTGACAACTTTCTTTGATTTTAACCGAATTCAAAATTACAGTCGCATTGATGATACCAATGAATTAGAGCCGTTGGCAGATAAGTTGCGTGCCTTCAATTGGGAAGTTGTCGAAGTTGAAGGTAATGATATTGAAGCAGTTTTGGAGGCTTATGATAAGGCGTTAAAACCGGGTCGAGATAAGCCTTTTGCCATTATTGGTCACACGAAAATTGGCAGAGGTGTTGATTACATGGAGGACGTTGTTGCCTATCACTCTAAAGCTCCTGCGCGTGAACAACTTGCCGACGGAATAAATCAACTCGGTGTTGAATTTCCTCATGAGGAAGTTCTCAAAATGCACGATGAGTATACAGCGCGAATGGGTGAGGAACTTAATGCAAAGGATCCGAAATTTTCTAAGGACTACTCTTGGAATACTGGCGATGACATGCAAGTTGAACAAGTATGGACTGGGATTGGTATAACCGAGTCATTCCGATCCTGCATGGACTCTGACCCAAACGTTATTGTTTGTACTGATGACTCACACAAATTAATAGGTCTCACTGACGACGATAAGAAAAAATACTCGGAAAGAAATCAATATACTGATGTTGGGTGTGCAGAGCAGAATATGGCTATGGTTTCTGCTGGATTGGCTAAAGAGGGTTTTATCCCACTTACACAAGGATATACATGTTTTTCTATGGGTCGTGCTTACGATCACATCCGAACTAGCATTTGTTTTCCTGAATTCAACGTCAAGTACTTTCCAACTGAGGGTCTTCTCGGTGGTGATGGCGCCATGCATGAAAGTTTGGAAGGAATAACTCTAGGTTATTACTTACCTAACATGCGCGTACAGTGGCCTGCAGATGTGAATGAGGCGCGTAAGGCTACAAAAGCTGCAATTCATGAAGTTGTCGGACCTATAGCAACTTTGCAAGAGCGTGCTCCAAAACCTGTTGTTACATCTGAAAGCACACCTTACGAGCACGGGATTGCAAATATTATTCGCTTTACTGGTAGACAAAACAACTTTGCAGATGCTTTCGAAACTAAATTATCATCTGATTGGTCATCCGAAAATGCAGATGTAGCAATAATTGCATGTGGATCACAAGTCAGTGAAGCTATGCGAGCAGCAGTCATTTTAAAGGAAGAGAAAGACATCGATACCACAGTTGTAAATCTTCATACTATAAAGCCACTGGACACAGATGGTTTGATAAAAGCAACTAAAGACGTCAAAGCTGTGATTGTTACATCTCAAGACCATGAAGGGGCTCTTGGAAATATTGTGGCAGGAACTCTTCTTGAGTGTGGATTAGATAACGGCCAGAAATTTAAGAAAATGGGAGTAAATAACGAGTTTGGTCAAACTGCAAAGCCCTATGAACTTGTCCAACACTATGGTCTTACTGCTGAGCATATTGCAGAAGCTGCGATTGGCCTCCTCTAGGAGCTTTTGATAGGATGATAAGTCTATTCCAGACACACAATTTGCTAGAGGAGAAAGGAAAAAACTAATAATGGGAAGTAAAAGTATTGTTGATCTGATAGTTTTTGATCTTGGTGGGACAGTTTGTGACGGTATTGATGAGGCTACTGGACTAGCTAATATAGGTCCTATCAATGCATTAAAGTTTAGTTTAAAAGAAGTTTGGGATATCGATCCTGGTTACGATGTCATATTACCTCATATGGCAACTCGCAAACTAGACCATCTTTACGCAATCCTCACTACTCCTTCAATTACGGATGAGTTTATTGAAAAGCATGGCCGTCCTCCAACAAGGGAGGATGCACAAGTAACTTTTGACACAGCTTTCAAGCGAATTCTTGAGATTGATGAGATGCCTGGTCGTTCTGAACCCTTCCCGGGAGTGATTGATATGTTTGAGGGGCTTCGCGCAAAGGATATAAAAATTGGTATTAATACTGGTTTCTATGCGAAAGCAGTTCGTATTATCCTGGCTAATTTCGGCCATAATCATCTAATTGACTCTGACTGTGGTGCCGATGAAGTTTCTCAAGCACGACCATATCCTTATATGATGTTCAAAGCTATGGATGATCTTGGTATTGCAGACGTTCACAGAGTCATGAAAGTCGGAGATGTTTATCCGACTGACTTTCTCGAAGGTTATAATTTGGGTGGTATTTCGGTTGGTCTTACAGAGTGTGGCAATACACGACCTGCGAGTTCTTGGAAACCCATCAATCACAATGGTCGTGAGTTGCGACCTGTGGATTGGTTTGATAGCACATTGAAAGATAAAGAAGATCTATTCCGAGGTTGGTTAAGTGAGTCAGCAGAAAAAGGTACTCGTTTACCTTATCCAATGGTTCTCATTCCTCACTCAAATCAGCTTAATAAGCTTATTGATGAAATGGAGCAGATTGAAGATCTTTTCTGTTCATTCATATGATACAACGCCCCATTTCTTTTTTATGAAAAATAAGTGGGGTGTTTTTTATCTTTTCTTCAATAAACGTTGAGTGCAAATTTTTAAATGAATTGATTAAACTATTGTGCTTCAGAAAATCTTATACCAAATCGTGCACTTTTTTTGCCTCCGCAAGAAAAAACAGAAGTTTTATGGAGTATAGTTAAATCTTTACCATTTGTTATTTAATTAGCCAATGGTAGTTGCTAAAAAAGTTTGTGGATTTCTCCTCTAAGAAAAGTGTTTTTTTTATCATTTTTAGTGGTTTAATAAGCAATAAACTATGATCGATAATCATAAAATTCACGCACAATTAAATAATCTTCTAATCGACGCTACTATCGCAGAATTACCGAATCACTATAAAGGAAAAGTTAGAGACACGTATGTTTTGAACGATGGTCGCATTATTATTATTGCAACCGATCGTCAAAGTGCATTTGATAAAACTCTGGCCTCTGTTCCATTTAAAGGTCAGGTGCTGACGCAATTGTCCCGCTTTTGGTTTGAAGCAACTAGTGACATTTGTGATAATCATGTCATTGCTTACCCGGACCCTAATGTAACAATTTGTAAGAGTCTCGAAATGTTACCAATCGAAATTATTGTACGAGACTATATTACCGGTTCAACAAATACGTCTATTTGGTCAATGTACCGCGATGGAGCTCGTGAAATCTACGGCATTTCTCTTCCAGATGGGCTCTGTAAAAACCAAAAACTACCAGAAACTATTATCACTCCAACTACAAAAGCTAATCATGGCGAGCATGATGTTCCAATTACCTCAAGCGAAATAGTTAAACAGGGTATTTTAACAAAAAAAGAATGGGATGAGTTGGTGACAAAATCGCTTGCTGTCTTTGCTCGTGGAAGAGAATGGGCTACTAAACAAGGCTTAATTCTTGTAGACACAAAGTTTGAATTTGGTCGAGATGAAAACGGAAATTTTTGTCTTGCAGATGAAATTCTAACCCCTGATAGTAGTCGATATTGGTCAAAAGAGAGCTACTTAGGTAAAATAAAAGCAGAGGAAGAGCCGGAGGGCTTGGACAAAGAGTTTTTACGGCTATGGATTAATGATCGTTGCAATCCTTATAAAGACAAAATACCACCAATCCCTGAGGATACTTTGATTGAGTTTTCGCGTCGTTACATAAAACTATTTGAAACCATAACTGGGCAAACATTCATAGTAAATGATAGTGGTGTCAAAGTCATAGATCGCATAAGGGCTAATCTTGCTCAGTTTTTTTAGTAATTTTATTCAGATAAGCTCAGTTTGAAATTTTAACGAGATTTTTGGAGACCAAAAATGGCATCCTACCAATATTCATATGTAATGAAAAATTTGACTAAAACGTTTTCGGGCGGGAAAGAAATTTTGAAGGGCATTACCCTATCTTTTCTGCCCGGCGCAAAGATAGGAATATTAGGTCCTAATGGCGCTGGGAAATCTACCCTGATGAAGATCATAGCTGGGATAGACAAAGACTTTGAAGGTGAGGCGTGGGCTGCTGAGGGTGTGCGGGTAGGCTATTTAGAACAAGAGCCGATATTGAATGAAGCCAAAGATGTAGAGGGAAACATCATGGAAGCACTTGGTGAAATTAAGAATTTATTGGATCAATTTAATGAAATAAGTGCTCGCTTTGCGGAGCCAATGAGCGATGAAGATATGAATCGGTTGCTTGGTGAGCAGGGTGATCTCCAAGAGAAAATCGATGCGGTTGAGGGATGGGAAATAGAACGCACAATAGAAATAGCAATGGATGCACTTCGTTGCCCACCCGGTGATGCAGATGTAAGTAAACTCTCGGGAGGGGAACGAAGGCGTGTTGCTTTATGTAAGTTACTTTTAGAACGTCCTGAAATATTAATGCTCGACGAACCCACAAATCATTTAGATGCTGAGTCTGTAGCTTGGCTAGAGAGATTTCTCAACGAATACGATGGTACAGTTATGGTTGTCACCCATGATAGATATTTTCTTGACAATATTACCGGATGGATTCTTGAGTTAGATCGAGGAAGGGGTATTCCTTATGAAGGGAACTATTCTTCGTGGTTAGAACAAAAACGTACGAGATTAAAACAGGAGGAGCGGGAGGAAACTGCGCGACAACGTACACTGAAGAATGAATTAAATTGGATACAGTCTTCACCTCGTGCGCGCCAAGCAAAAAGTAAGGCTCGCATTACTGCCTATGATGATTTATTAGCTAAGGCTGGAGAGAAAAGGCAGGATCTGTCACAAATTATAATTCCTCCAGGTCCTCGGTTGGGAGATTTGGTGATTGAGGCAAGTAACTTAAAAAAAGGTTTTGATGATAGAATTTTATTTGAGGGACTGAGTTTTAAATTACCCCCGGGTGGCATAGTTGGTGTTATTGGCGCTAATGGCGCAGGAAAAACTACGTTATTTAGAATGGTCACTGGTCATGAAACTCCTGATGACGGTACTCTTCGTTTGGGTGATACTGTCGAGCTTGGTTATATAGATCAGTCTCGTGAATCTTTGAATGATAAAAAAACAGTTTGGGAAGAAATAAGTGAAGGTAATGATGAAATAATTCTAGGTAAAAACCCAATTGCCAGTCGTGCTTATGTTTCTCGTTTTAACTTTAAAGGTAGTGACCAACAAAAAAAAGTTGGTCAACTGTCCGGTGGTGAACGGAATCGTGTTCATTTGGCCAATATGTTGAAGTCTGGAGCAAATGTTCTTTTATTAGATGAGCCAACAAATGATCTGGATCTTGAAACTTTGAGTGCTTTGGAGGATGCTTTGGCAGATTTTGCTGGTTGCGCTGTTATAATAAGTCACGATCGATGGTTCCTAGATCGTTTGGCAACACATATTTTAGCTTTTGAGGGCAATAGCCAGGTAATTTGGTTTGAGGGCAATTATGCAGATTATGAGTCTGATAAATATCGTCGTTTAGGAGCCGATGCTGATCAACCACATCGAATTAAGTATAAGCGACTTACCAAATAGAGATTACTAGTAGCATTTGGATTGCATCTTTTCTAAATAAACCATTTAATTAATTTGCTTTTTTTTCTCTCAGGCTTGATGTTTTTTCACGTAGGGCCTCCAAGAGCCCAGAGATTTTCCGTCCACGTGAACGAATTATTGAACCAAAATCTGAGCGAAGAGTGTTGCTCATTGATGTACCTTCAACTACAACGTCAACAATCTTCATAAGATCACCTTTACGAGCTACTCGCCAATCAACTCGAATGGCAGGATTCCCATCTTTTTGATTTATTTCTGAAAAAACTGTTACATTCTTTGAGTCTTGAGATACTGATTTTTTTATATTAAGAGGTTCTCCTGTATAAGACGCAAACCTATCAACGTATGAAATTACCATTAGATCCTCAAATAATTTTAAATAATCACTACGCTCCTTCATAGTCGCTTTGCGCCAATGTCTCCCAAGTATCCATTTGCCTATCCCAGCAACAGCAAAATGATTGGTAAAATAGGTGCGAAATTGTTCAATTCGAATCTCTCGATCCGCAGATTTATCCGTCAACTGTCGAATGGCTTTATCAGCCATTTCTTCGACAAAAATCTTAGCTTCTTCTTCAAAGGAAAGGGAGTTAGCTTTGATCGTAGATGGACACATTGAAAGAGAGATCACTGAGGCGGATATGATAGAAAGCAAGTAACGCCTGATAATCATAATAGCTAACCTTATTAGTTGGCCTGTGATATCTCTTTATCTTTACCAGTATTCGGTTGATCTTCCATAAAATGTCCAATACTAGGGACTGAGGTGGATGGATCAACTTTGCCGTTGTTTATTTCGTCCATTCGGCGTTGACGATACAAACTACGGACAGCAGCATAAAAATCAAGAGATGTATTTTCAAGATCCTCAATAGTTTCATAATGAAGTGCTCTGAAGTCCACTGCTTCGAGTGCGGTTCTCATAGGCATGGTCCACTCCTCACCAGCATCTTTTGCCCAAATATTCAGAGGGTCTATCAAAAAATCGACAACTCTACCAACAGTGTCTCGCGGATTGGACGGACCTAAAATTGGCAGCATTAGATAGGGACCTTCAGGTACGCTCCAAACCGCTAAAGTTTGGCCAAAATCTTCATCGTGAAATTCAAAACCAAAATCAGTGGCTGAGTCGTTGAACCCGAGAATTCCAACTGTTGTATTGATCAGAAAGCGTGCAATAGTTGTAAATGCGCGCTCTATATCACCTTGAAGAATATCATTGAACAAAATTACAGGGCTTCGCAGGTTATTTAGAAAATTGTGAGCGCTGTTTCGAAATCTCTCACTTGCCACATCTCGATATGTTTTAGCGACTGGCTTAAGGATAGCTTTGTCGATAGCTTGGTTGAAAGCAAATATTGCTCGCATAGTTGGTTCAGCAGGATCATTGATAGCTTGATATTCTGAATAAGCTTCAGCATCATTACGATCGGGCGCTGACGCGCAACCAGCGAGAGCAGAAAAAGCCAAAAACATTAAAAATAATTGAGTTTTCAATCTTTTTTTTAGGATAAGTTCCAATTGGCAGTTTAGCATTTAAAAAGCGCGTCCCGTTGTCTGTGTGCTCGCGTTGTGTAATAAACGCTATTCGGCCATTATGTTGTTTTGTCTTATGCTTACTCAAAAAGCATTCTACAAATCATGGTATCTTACTCTCACAGTTTTTCCAAAATACCACTATAGTGTGTAGCGAATCGCAGAACTGAAATACCATAGGGACGCCTTAAAAACCAGCAGAGACACACCTTTTGAATGCCCATGCCTGCAAACATGTGGTAAAAATGCAACATATTGAAGCGATGTTAGTGCCATTAGATATTTTATTTAGTTATTTCCAAAAAAACATTCAACGAATTATGATGCTTCACGAAAACTAAATATCAATTAAGCTGTTTAAATCATCCATTGTCATTTGTGTTGTTTTTAGAGTTGATAGTAATTCAATCTCTGTTGCAGTAATCTCACCCAATTTTTGTATTGTTGCTTCTCTGACAAAGTTAGTCAGTCGTTTATTAACACCTTGGAGTGTCAAAATATTGGCTAGTAATTCACGGCGTATATTTGGTGGAAAGCCGAGTAACTCTGATACTAAAAAACCTTTTGCGCGCATTGGGACTTTTTCACTGGAAAAAATACGATCAAGACAAAAACTATAGATACCAAAATCTAATTTACCTGCCACAGAATAAGTAAAGTCAAGAAACTCATCACGAAATAATTGAGGAGTGATTTTTTGATCAATTAAATGTCTGATGATAACTAAAAATTCGCGATAACGTTTACGGGCAGGACTCAGTTTATTATCAAGAACACTTTGGATGTCTAGAATACCTTTTTCTCGAAAATTAGTACTCAGCAAATACTGTGCTGACTCTTTAACTGTGGTACTAAGGGTTTGCTTTTCAATTATTGAAAACAGCTCTTCATAGTTTGAACGCTTATCACTGTTTTTCTTATGCACTGCTTTGCTAAGTGGCAAAAGAGCGGACTCTGCAACTAATGGATCATTTGAACAAATTGAAGCCATGGCTGTAGCAATTTTATCAATGTTACCATCAAGTAAAAAATCGTCTGTAATGACAAATCGACTTTCATCGAAAACCGTTAAAAAACGTCCAGAGAAGCTACATTCTAGAAAGTGGTCGGCTAAGTCGTTAACTCCTGAAATGCTTACTTCACTTTTCATTATGAAAAAGACCTCCACTCGTTCAGTTAAGAACATAATCGATTTCTTATCAAAGTAACGACCATTTTTTTAAATCTACATTAATATATATGAATCCGATAAATGTTATTATTGGCCAGTTGGGTGTGATTTTGAATGATCGTTTTTGGCTAACCAAATGTAAATGCTAGTCAGATTGTAATGGTTATGTATCTATCAGTGGTACATGATTGATTGTTGTAGTCGATATTGAATATCGTCGAAAAATAATTGTTTTCAAATGTGCATATAATAAAAAATCTGCTTATCAAATTAATATGATTAAAAAGTAAGGCGTTAAACATGGTCAATATAAAAAAAGTTTTTTTAATTAGATACTAACG
>MDTD01130205.1_pt1 | contig 21240 bp, 19 predicted proteins | sample 811221 | NCBI WGS metagenome assembly MDTD01 (sample SAMN05326646, study PRJNA326480) | marine metagenome | isolation source: seawater | place: Pacific Ocean: South West | collected 2011
AGCACGTGCTCGACCATCGTGGACTCCGCGTCGCGGTAGGCGCCGATCGTGGCGGCGAAGATCGCATGAGTGCCGCACTCGGCGACCGCCAACAACCGCGCCTGCGGAAACGCCGACTTCTCACCCTTGTTCACCCCCGGACGCCCGAAGAACTCCTCATTGACCGGGCTATCCGCCACATCCAGGCACGTCCCGTCGATCGCGACCACCCTGCGTCCGGCCACCCACGTCCCCGGCGTATCCGCCGCGCCCAACGGACGAGCGACCCTCGCGAACAACGCAGCCAACGGCTGGGACCCCAATCGCTCCCGCGCCTGGAAAATGGCCGACTTCCCCGGCAACTGATACTGCTCACGCCACCCGGAAGCCCACGCTAAACCATCCGTGAGCTGGGATAACACATCCTCGTAGGAGCCATCGGAGTACAGGCCCATGCCGATGGCGAAATACGCCATCACCCGTGCCGGCAGTGCACGATGACGCACCTGAGTACGCCCCGTCGCCTCGATCACCTCATCAACCATCGCCGGCGGGAACACCCTCGTCAGGACACCCACAGACACCAGATCCGACAACCGACGATCCGATTCAGGCTTCCGCCAACCCGCGCGAGGCATACCAACAAACTACACCCATGTAGTCTTAACTGAACGGTATTGGGGCTAGCCGGGCTGGTCGACCGAGGCCTTCTCCAGGTCGGCGAGCGCTTCCCCGGTGTACACCGCCAGCCGCTGCAGGCTGGGCAGTCGGTCGCGGCAGCCCACGAAGCCCAGGTTCATGGTGTCGGCGTAGCTCTGCAGCGTGATGTTCAACGCCATCCCGTGGATGGGGATCGACACCGGATAGGTCGCTTCGAGCCGGGAACCGTTGAAGTACAACGGTTCCGGCGGGCCTGGCACGTTGGAGACACACAGATTGAACGTGTACGGCCACGGCGGCGCGACGCCGGTCAACGCCCCGGCGATCTGCCCGCCGGCCGGGGCCAGCAGCGCCGCGCTGTAGGCGATGATCGCGGTGGGTGACATGGTCTGGAGCTGGGCCTTGGACGCGCGGGTGGCCGCGGTGATCGTCTGTAGCCGCTCCACCGGGTCGGCGATGTCCGTCCCCATGGGCGCCAAGATCGCACCGACCGCGTTGCCGCCCCCCTCGTCACCCTTGGGGCGCACGTTGACCGGCAGGAAGGCGACCAACGAACGCTCTGGGAGTTCGTCCATGTCAGCCAGGAATGCGCGCAGCCCGCCTCCGATGATGGCCAGCGCCACGTCGTTGATGGTGGCGCCGTGCTGAGAACTGAGCGCCTTGAGCCGGTCGAACTCGTACTGCTGGGTGGCGAACCGACGGTTGCGGCTGATGCGCGCGTTGAGGATGCTGTGCGGCGCCGACGCCGACCCCGCGATGTGGGCGTAGTCGCCGTCGCGGCGGATTTGTGTGTTGACCAGAGCGTTGGTCAGGTCGATCGCCGAGCTCACCCCGCCGGTGACGGTGGAGCCGAGACCGCCGAGCGCTCGCAGTGTGGCCGTCAACGGATTCGACGTGCCGGCCTCGCGCGGCGGCCGCACCGGCGTCGGCACGTTGAAGAACATCCGGACGTCCTGGGATTCTCGGTCCTTGGACAGGCTGCGACCCAGCATCCGCATCGCGCTGTACCCGTCGACAAGGGCGTGGTGGATCTTCATGTACAGCGCGAAGCGACCGCCCTCGAGCCCCTCGATGACGTGCAGCTCCCACGGCGGACGCGTCAGGTCGAGATGATTGCTGTGCAGCCGGGACACCAGGATGCCCAGCTCGCGCTCGTCACCCGGACTGGCCAGCGCCGACCGGCGAACGTGATAGTCGAAGTCGAAGTCGACGTCCTCCACCCAGCTGTGCAGCGGGCTGAACTGCAGGCGGGGGTGAGCCAGCTTGCGGTTCCACGGGGCCACCACCTCCTGGCGGCGCGCTTCGTCGATCATGCGGCGCAGATAGTCGCGGGGCGCATCGGCCGGGGGAGTGAAGGGCAGCAGACCCGCGACGTGCATCTTCGAGCTCGACGTCTCGCCGTAGATGAACAGCAGATCCTGGGGGCTGAGGCGCTTAGAGCTCACCGCTCAGACGCTACGCCGGTGTGGTCAGGTTCCACAGAAAGTTCGGAAGGAGGCGGTGAACTCCTTCTGACCCGGCTCGGCGTACCGCTCGAGTCCGGCCCGCTCCTCGAAGGGCGAACCGACCGCGGCCATCAACGCTTCGAAGGGCGCCAGATCGCCGGCGGTGGCCGCCGTCAGCGCCTCCTCGACGAGGTGGTTACGCGGTATGTAGATGGGGTTGGCGCGGTCCATCAGATCGGCGTCGGGCTGGAGGGCGCGCCAGCGCGAGAGCCAATCATCGAAGGTGGCCAGGTCGATGAATTCACCGCGCACCGGTTCGGCATCGCCGCGCGCGGCCTCGGCCAGCCGCCGGAAGAACGACGTGTAGTCCAGCCCGTTCTGCTGCAGCTGGGTCAGCACCTCGCCGGCCAACCCGCCCACGACATCGCCCGGGACGTGCGGCAGCCCGAGCTTGTCCGCCATGCCGGCCGTCCAGCGGCTGTCGTAGCGCCCCTGGAAGGCGTGCAGCGACGTCTCCGCCAGCTTGATGGCACGCTCGGTGTCCTCGTCGAACAACGGCAGCAACGCTTCGGCGAAGCGGGCCAGGTTCCACAGCGCGACCGAGGGCTGGTTCCCGTAGGCGTAGCGGCCCCAGCTGTCGATCGAGCTGTACACCGTCTCCGGGTCGTAGGCCTCCATGAAGGCGCACGGCCCGTAGTCGATGGTCTCCCCGGAGATCGTCATGTTGTCGGTGTTCATCACGCCGTGCACGAATCCGACCAACATCCACTGCGCGACCAGATCGGCCTGCGCGGCGATCACCGCGTCGAAGAGTGCCAGGTAGGGGTGCTCGGCGCGGGCGGCCGACGGGTGATGACGTGCGATGGCATGGTCGGCGAGCCGAGTGAGCAGGGCCCGATCGCCGGTCGACGCGGCGTACTGGAAGGTGCCGACCCGCAGATGGCTGGACGCGACGCGGGCCAGCACCGCTCCGGGCAACTGCGTCTCCCGGTACACCGGACGGCCGGTCGCCACCACCGCCAACGCGCGGGTGGTCGGCACTCCGAGCGCGTGCATCGCCTCACTGATCACGTATTCGCGCAGCATCGGACCCACCGCGGCCAGACCGTCCCCGCCGCGCGCGAACGGTGTACGCCCCGAGCCCTTCAGATGCAGGTCGCGCGTCCGGCCTTCGCGGTCGGTGAGCTCACCGAGCAAGAGGGCGCGGCCGTCACCGAGCCTGGGCACGAACCCACCGAACTGATGGCCGGCATAAGCCTGGGCGGCCGGCGCGGCCCCCTCAGGCACGTCGGTGCCGAGCAGCAGACCCAACCCGGGTCCACGCAACCAGTCGGGGTCGAGGCCCAGTTCACCGGCGAGGACGGTGTTCAAGACCAGCAGCCGCGGTTCGGGTGCCGACTCGGCCTGCCAGCGCACCGCCAGTTCGGGGAGGTCGCTGACGAACCTGTCCTGCAGCGCGATACTCACTCCACCCAGCCTACGGAGCGAGCGGGATGACGGCGATGGCGTCGACCTGAGATGCGACGGGGAACCGCCGGTCGCTCTCCTCGATTACCAGCGCACCGACCGGATCGGTGTACTGGCCGTCCTCCGGCAGCACCAACGCCCGCTGACCGGGCGCCACATCGGCAGTCTGAATGGCCGACGCGGGCGGCTGCACCTGGGTCATGCCGTCGTCGGCCAGCTGCCACACCAGCGGCGGGTAGGTCTCCGGCCGGTCGCATCGCCACGTCATGAGGCTCAACTCCGGCAGCCCTTCGCTGGGCCACCACAGCTTGGGCACCCGCGAACCGCTTTCGGCGTCGGTGCCGGCGACGTCGTAGGTCTGCTGCGAGCCGTCGGCGTCGGTGATCGCCACGGCCGCCGTACCGCAGGCGCCATCGGTGGCTCGGTAGAGGGCATACGCCAGCCGCGCGCCGTCGGCGCTGAGCCGGGCCACCGTCACCGGACTGTTCGCATCCACCTGCCCCAGGGACGCCGGCGGCACGGAACCCCGGATTGCGTAGAGCGTGTCGGGCCCACCGAACGGAGACGGGGGTTGTTCGACGCGGGCGATGACGGCGGTGCCACCGCGCGCCACGATCAGCCGGGGCTCGCCCGGCCGGATCCCGGCCACCGGCGGCAGGTCGACGATCTGCGCCAGCGCCGGCTGCGCGTCGGGATCGGCCAGGTCCAGCTGCATCAGCCGGTTCGGCTGCTCCCACCACACCACGGTGCTCCCCCCGCCGGTGCCGACGGCAGAGCCGACGTTGACGGGCAGCGTGTTCGACTCCCCGGTCGAGACGTCCAGGGTGGTCAATGTGTTGTCCGCCGTCCTGGCGAACACGAAGCGGTAGTCCTCGGTCGTGATCAGGTCGTTGGACGGCGGAAACGTGCCCGCCACCGACGCCACGACCGTCGTCCCGTCCACGACCCCGATCTCGTCGGCCGATCGATAGGCCAACCGCGGCCCGCTCGGTGCCGGCGGGGCGGTGGTCGTCGGATCGAACGGCGAACTGGGCAGCGCGGTGCTGGACGTGGTGGACCCGGGTGGGGGCTGCACCCCGGTGCACGCTGCGAGCGCGGCCGCCAGCATCGTCATCAGGACGATCAGCAGCGGGCGGGCCTGAAGAGGTTTCTGAGCAAGGTTCATGAGGCTTCCTCCATGAATACACGCAGACGCCCGAACGCGGCGTTCCCGTCGGGTCGGTATCGTGATTCACCCGGATGACCTGCCCGCCCCGAGTACGTCAGATGTGGAGCTAATACCTGTGAGCCTGAACACCATCGCGCTCGAGCTGGTGCCCCCGAACGTCGATCGGGGCCGCGAGCACGCACTGGAGGAGGCCGAGAAGGTCCTGCGGTGCTCCAAGGAAGCGGGACTCGAGGACCGCATCCGTCACGTCATGATCCCGGGCATGATCGAAGAGGACGACGGGCGGCCCGTGGAGATGAAGCCCAAGCTCGACGTCCTGGACTTCTGGTCGATGATCAAGCCCGAACTACCGGGCATCAAGGGCCTGTGCACTCAGGTCACCGCATTCATGAACGAGGACGCGCTGCGTACCCGGTTGACCGAACTCGGCGACAGCGGCTTCGAGGGCATCGCCTTCGTCGGCGTGCCCCGCACGCTCAACGACGGCGAGGGCACCGGTGTGGCCCCGACCGACGCGCTGTCGCTGTTTCACGGTGTCGTCGAGCACCGCGGGGCGATCCTGATCCCCACCCGTGAGGGGGAGCAGGGCCGGTTCACCTTCAAGTGCGACCGCGGCGCCACCTACGGCATGACCCAGTTGCTGTATTCCGACGCGATCGTCGGGTTCCTCCGCGGCTTCGCCGCCACCACCGATCACCGGCCGGAGATCCTGCTGTCGTTCGGGTTCGTGCCGAAGGTCGAGAGCCGCATCGGGCTGATCGAGTGGCTCATCCAGGATCCCGGCAATGAGGCCGTGGCGGCGGAACAGCAGTTCGTCCGCACGCTGGCCGAGACCGATCCGGCGGGTCGGCGGGCGATGATGCTGGATCTCTACAAGCGCGTCATCGACGGGGTGGGCGAGCTCGGCTTCCCGCTGTCGGTGCACTTCGAGGCGACCTACGGCGTCAACACCGCGGCGTTCGAGACGCTCGCCGAGATGCTGGCCTACTGGTCGCCCGACACGCGCTGAACCGTCTGCCGAGGTGTCCGACCCGTCCCCCGCCACGATCCGCGAGCTGCGCGCCCGCCTCGACGGCGTCACCCTCCGTGACGCCGCCCGGCTCGGTCGGCGCCTGAAGAAGCTCGGCGGGGCCCCGGCAAAGCTCGACCAGTTCACCGCCGCGCTGGCCGCGGCCGAAGGATTGGTGGCGTCCCGCCGGGCGGCGGTACCGCGGATCAGCTACCCCGATCTGCCGGTCTCCGCGAAGCGCGCCGACATCGCGGCCGCGATCGCCGCCAACCAGGTGGTGATCGTGGCCGGCGAGACCGGCTCGGGCAAGACCACCCAGCTGCCCAAGATCTGTCTGGAACTCGGCCGCGGTATCCGCGGCACCATCGGACACACCCAGCCGCGCCGGTTGGCCGCGCGCACCGTCGCTTCCCGCATCGCCGACGAACTCGGCACTCCGCTGGGTGAGACGGTCGGCTACACCGTGCGATTCACCGACCAGGCCAGCGACCGCACCCTGGTCCGGTTGATGACCGACGGCATTCTGCTGGCCGACATCCAGCGGGACCGCCGCCTGCTGCGCTACGACACGCTGATCATCGACGAAGCGCACGAGCGCAGCCTCAACATCGACTTCCTGCTCGGCTACCTGCGCGAGCTGCTGCCGCGGCGCCCGGATCTGAAAGTGATCGTCACCTCGGCGACCATCGAGCCCGAACGCTTCGCCGCGCACTTCGGCACCGAGGCCGGCCCCGCCCCGATCGTCGAGGTGTCCGGACGCACCTACCCGGTCGAAATCCGTTATCGCCCCTTGGAAGTCGTGGTGCCCGTCGACGGGGCGGGGGATTCCGACGATCCTGACGACCCCGACCACGACGTCGTACGCACCGAGGTGCGCGACCAGACCGAGGCCATCATCGACGCGGTCGCCGAGTTGGAGAGCGAACCCGCGGGCGACGTGTTGGTGTTCCTGTCCGGGGAACGTGAGATCCGCGACACCGCCGAGGCGTTGCGGGGCGCGGTGGGGCCGGACGTGGAGGTACTGCCGCTGTATGCCCGGCTGCCGACCGCCGAACAGCAGAAGGTGTTCGCCGCCCATCAGGGGCGGCGGGTCGTGTTGGCCACCAACGTCGCCGAAACCTCGCTGACCGTCCCGGGTATCCGCTACGTGGTCGATCCGGGCACCGCACGGATCTCCCGCTACAGCCGCCGGACCAAGGTGCAACGGCTGCCGATCGAGCCGATCTCGCAGGCGTCGGCGGCGCAACGGGCGGGCCGCTCCGGGCGCACCGCACCCGGGGTGTGTATCCGGCTGTATTCCGAAGACGACTTCGCGGCACGCCCGCGCTACACCGAGCCGGAGATCCTGCGCACCAACCTCGCCGCGGTCATCCTGCAGATGGCCGCCCTCGGATTCGGCGACATCGAGGGCTTCGGTTTCCTCGACCCGCCCGACGCCCGCAGCATCCGCGACGGGGTGGCGCTGTTGCAGGAACTCGGCGCCTTCGAGGGTGCCGAGCTCACCGCCGTCGGCCGGCGTCTGGCGCAGATTCCGGTGGACCCGAGGCTGGGCCGGATGATCCTGGCCGCCGACGGCGAGAACTGTGTCCGCGAGATGCTGATCCTGGCAGCGGCACTGTCGATTCCGGATCCGCGGGAGCGGCCCACCGACCGCGAGGATGCCGCACGCCAGAAGCATGCCCGGTTCGCCGACGAGCACTCCGACTTCGTATCGTTCCTGAACCTGTGGAACTACCTCGGTGAGCAACGGAAAGAACGATCGGGCAGCTCATTTCGGCGGATGTGCCGCGACGAGTTCCTGCACTACCTGCGCATCCGGGAATGGCAGGACCTGGTCGGCCAGCTGCGAGGCATCTGTCGCGACCTCGGCATCACCGAACAGGACGAGCCGGCCGATCCGGGGCGGATACACCAGGCGCTGACCGCAGGGCTGTTGTCGCACATCGGGTTTCGGGAGGGGGACGGACGGGACTATACCGGTGCCCGCAACGCGCGGTTCGTCCTGGCGCCCGGGTCGGTGCTGACCCGGCGCCCGCCCCGCTGGGTCGTCGTCGCCGATCTGGTCGAGACCAGCCGGCTCTACGGCAGAACCGCGGCGCGTATCGACCCTGAGGCCGTGGAACGGGTGGCCGGGCACCTGGTGCAGCGCACGTACAGTGAACCGCACTGGGACGCCAAGCGCGGCGCGGTGATGGCGTTCGAGCGGGTCACGCTCTATGGTCTGCCGCTGGTGGCGCGCCGCCGGGTCGGCTACGCACAGGTCGATCCCGAGGTGTCGCGGGACCTGTTCATCCGGCATGCGCTTGTCGACGGCGAGTGGCAGACAAAGCACCACTTCTTCCGCGACAACGCCCGCCTGCGAACCGAACTCGCCGAGCTGGAGGACCGCGCACGGCGTCGCGATCTGCTGGTCGGAGACGACGAGATCTTCGCGTTCTACGATGCGCGGATCCCCGCCGAGGTGGTGTCGGCGCGACATTTCGACGGGTGGTGGCGCAAGGCGCGGCACCGCACACCGGATCTGCTCACGATGACGCGCGCCGATCTGCTTCGCTCGGACACCGACGACGAGCAGCCCGACGTGTGGACCACCGGGGACGTGGCGCTTCCGCTGTCCTACCGGTTCGACCCCAGCGCCGCCGACGACGGGGTGACGGTACACGTTCCGGTCGAGGTGCTGGCCCGCCTCGGCGGCGACGACTTCGCCTGGCAGGTTCCGGCCCTGCGCGAGGAGCTGCTCACCGCGCTGATCAAGTCCCTGCCGAAAGACCTGAGGCGCAACTTCGTTCCGGCCCCCGACACCGCACGCGCCCTGCTGTCGTCGATCTCTCCCGACAGCGGACCGCTCCTCGACGCGGTACAGCGCGAGCTGCGGCGCCGCACCGGGATCCTGGTACCGATCGACGCCTTCGACCTGGACAAGCTGCCGCCGCACCTGCGGGTCACCTTCGCGGTCGAAGGCCCGGACGGCGCGGTCGTCTCACGCGGCAAGAACCTCGACGAACTGCAGCAGAGGCTGGCCGCGCCCGCACGGCAGGCCGTCGCGGACACCGTCGGTGCCGACGTCGAACGGACGGGGCTACGCAACTGGCCGGCCGACCTCGAGGAGATACCGCGGGTCGTCGAACAGCGAGGTGCGGCCGGTAATCCGGTGCGGGGGTATCCGGCGCTGGTGGACAGCGTTGCCGCGGTGGACATCCGGGTGTTCGCGACCCAGGCGGAGCAGGCTGCGGCCATGCCGGCGGGAAGCGCACGGCTGCTGCGGCTGGCCGGTCCGTCGACGACGAAGACGCTGGAGAAGAGCCTGGACCCGCGCACCAGGTTGGTGCTGGCCAACAATCCGGACGGGTCGCTGCCCGCGCTGCTCGACGACTGCACCGACGCCGCCGTGCAGGCGCTGGTCACCGCACCGGTGTGGACCCGCACCGACTTCACCGCCGCCCAGCAGCGGCTCGCGGCGCGCCTGGCGCCGACGGTGACCGAGGTGGTGCGGCGCGCCGAGAAGGCGCTGACTGCGTGGCATGACGTGCAACTGGGGCTTCCGGAGGTCCCCAGCGCCGCACAGGCCGACGCGGTCGCCGATATTCGCGGCCAGCTCGCCCGGCTGCTGCCGGTCGGATTCGTCGCCGCGGCAGGGCCGAACAGGTTGACCGACCTGACCCGCTACCTGCTGGCGATCGGCCGCCGTCTCGAGCGGCTGCCGCAGGCGCCCGCCGCCGACCGTGAACGCATGGCACGTGTTGCTGCCGTGCAGCGTTCCTATGACGAGCTGCGTTCGGCGTTGTCGCCGGCGCGGGCCGCGGCGGCCGACGTCCGCGAGATCGCGTGGATGATCGAAGAACTGCGGGTCTCGTTGTGGGCCCAGCAACTCGGCACCCGCGGGTCGGTCAGCGAGCAGCGCATCCTGCGCGCGATCGACGCGGTCAGCCGGGCGTGACGGCCTCGCTGGACGGGTCGATCAGGATCTTGGCGTGCGCCTCGGGATCGCCCAGAGCGTCGAAAGCCGCTGCGACGCCGCCCAACCCGACCGTGCCCGTCACCAGCGCAGAGGCGTCGAGCTTACCGTCGGCTAGCATGTGCAGGGTGTCGCGGAACTCCAGGGGCGTGTAACCGAACACGAAGCGTAGGTCGATCTCTTTGCCGATCGCCATCGCCGGGCGCAGCTTGTCGTCGCCCATGCACACCCCGACGACCACCACCCGCGACGCCAGCGGCGCGGCGCCGACGATGCCGTCGATCATCCCCGGCACCCCGACGCACTCGAACACCACCGGCCGCTTCGGCGCGGTGCCGCCGAGCCGATCGGCGACCCGGTAGACGTGCGACCAGCCCGGCACGCGGCGCAGCTTCTCCATCGCACCCATGCCGAGCTCGTAGAGCTCGGGCAGCGCCGTCATACCCCGACGGTTGGCCGGTACCGCCTCGTACGGCGATCCGACCGCCGGATCGACCACGACATGCGCCCCGCAGCGGGTGGCCAGGGCGCGACGTCCGGGGGAGAAGTCACTGGCGACGATCGTCTGCACGCCGCGCGCCTTGAGGTGACAGATCACGGCCAGCCCGACCGGGCCGCACCCGATGACGATCGCGACATCCCGGCGGGTGATCTCGCTGCGGTTGACCGCGTGCAGCGCGACCGCCATCGGCTCGGTGAGCGCCGCGGTGGCCGGGTCGAGCCCGTTGGGAACCGCGAACGCCATCGCCGCCTCGGCCACCACCTGCTCGGCGAAAGCGCCCGGAGCCTTCGGCGACAGACCGGTCAGATGCACACCGCCGTGGGCGCGCAGCAGCGGGAACGCCACCACCGGTGTGCCGGGCTTGAACTCCTTGCCCACCTTGCGGCCCCGTTCGGCGACCACACCGCAGAACTCGTGACCCATCACCACCGGGGTGTCGCTGCGCACGAAGTCGTGATAGCCGCCTTCGGCCATCACCTCGGTCAGCTCGTCGGCATGATCCTTGGCGTGCAGGTCCGAACCGCAGATGCCGCAGCGCAGCACGCTGAGGACGAGCTGCCGGTCCGCCGGGCGCGGATCGGGCATGTCGACGACGTCCAGCGTGCCGTGCACGCAACTGACCGCTTTCATTCCGCCATCGTCGCACGGTAGAACGTCGGTATGAACACAGTGCGGATGTTGTCCGCCTCGGTGCTGGCCGTACTGGCCGGCGTCCTCGTCGCCCCGGCCGCGCAGGGGGAGCCGGTCCCCACCATCCAGCCCGAGGTGCTGGCCGAGATCCCGCACGACCCCGACGCGTTCACCCAGGGCCTGGAGATGCACGGGCCCGTGCTCTACGAGGGCACCGGCCTGGCCGGGCAGTCCGAGCTCCGCACGCTCGACCCGACGACCGGGGAGGTGAATCGCGCGGTGCCGATGCCGGGGGACTACTTCGGTGAGGGCATCACCGTGGTGGACCAGAGCGTCTGGCAGCTCACCTATCAGGACGGTGTGGCGGTGCAGTGGGATCGCGCCACCATGACGCCGGTGCGGGAAGTCCCGCTGGCGGGCGAGGGCTGGGGCCTGTGCTACGACGGGCAGCGGCTGGTCCGCAGCGACGGCACCGACCGGCTGCGCTTCCACGACCCCGCCGACATGAGCGAGCTCGGTGGCGTCGACGTGACCCGGGACGGCGCGCCGGTCACCGGGCTCAACGAGCTCGAATGCGTCGAGGGCAGGGTGTGGGCCAACATGTGGCCCACCGACACGATCGTGCGGATCGACCCCGGCGACGGCGCCGTCGATCTCGTCGTCGACGCCGCCGCACTGCGGGAACGGGGCATTCCGCCGAGCGCGCAGGTGCTCAACGGCATCGCCCACCTCAACGGCGACGAATTCCTGGTCACCGGCAAGGACTGGCCGACCATGTTCCGGGTCCGGCTCGGATGACCCGCTCCAAGGGCCGCTCCCTGGCCATCGTCACCGTCGCCTATCTGATCGCCGTCGCGGTCGGCTACGCGTGGCTGCTGTGGGGCCCGGCGACCGGCCGGCTGTGGCTGGACACGCTGATCGCCGACATCCTCGCCACGCTCGTGGTGTTCGCGTTCAGCCGCGCCTACCGCAACTCGAGCTTCTACGACGCCTACTGGAGCGTCATCCCGCCGCTGCTGCTGTTCTACTGGTGGAGCCAGGGCGACGGGGACCCGGTCCGGACCTGGCTGATCACCGTGCTGGTGGTGGTGTGGGCGGTGCGGCTGACCGCCAACTGGGTCTACGCGTTCCCGGGGCTGCACCACGAGGACTGGCGCTATCCGATGTTCCGCGAGCGGGCGGGGCGCTTCGAGTTCGTCGCCGACCTGGTGGCCATCCACCTGATCCCCACCCTGCAGGTGTTCCTCGGGATGGTGCCGGTGTACGTCGCGGTGACGACGCCGGGTGGCGGGCTGGCATGGTTGACCGTCATCGCGTTCGTCGTCGGTATGGCGGCGGTGACCCTCGAGGGCGTCGCCGACGTGCAGATGCACCGCTTCGTCGCGTCGGCGCGGCCCGGTGACGTGATGGACCGCGGATTGTGGAGTTGGTCGAGGCACCCGAACTACTTCGGCGAGTTCGGCTTCTGGTTTGCGCTGGCGCTGTTCGGGTTGGCAGCCGCACCGCAGGCGTGGTGGCTGTTCGCCGGCGCCGCCGCGATGCTCGCGATGTTCCTGGGTGCGAGTATCCCGATGATGGAAACCCGCAGCCTGCAACGGCGCCCGGGCTATCAGGCCGTCATCGACCGGGTGTCGCGGTTCGTGCCCAGGCCGCCGGCGACGGTCCGGGCATGACGCGGCGGGTGGTCGTCGCCGGCCTCGGCGACACAGGCGTGCTGACCGCGATGAAGCTGGCCAAACACACCGACGTGGTCGGCATCTCGACCAAGCCGGGGCTGGTCAGCGGACAGGAACTGGGCTGGCGGCTGGCCGATCCCGACCACTGGGCCCGGCACAACTGGATCCCGTTCCACCGATTCCGCGGCCTGGACCGGATCCGGACCGTACACGGCACCCTGACCGACGTGGACCTCTCCGCACGCACGGTCACCGTCACCCACGCTGACGGATCGACCACGCCGGTGGCCTACGACGCGCTGGTCGTCGCGACCGGCGTCACCAACGGATTCTGGCGCCGCCCCGTGCTGCAGGCCGCCACCGAGATCGACGCCGAACTCCGGGCACCCCACGACCAGCTCGCGGCGGCGCGATCGGTGGTCGTGGTCGGCGGCGGTGCGGCCGCGGTGAGCAGCGCCGCCCACATCGCGGCGAGGTGGCCGCAGATTCGGGTGGACCTCTTCTTTCCCGGCGACCGGGCACTGGCCGGCCATCACCCGCGCACCTGGGAGCGGGTGCGCCGCCGCCTCGTCGAGGCCGGCGTCGGGCTGCATCCCGGACACCGGGCCGACCTGCCGGAAGGGTTCACCGGGGACACGCTGACCGCCGGCACGGTGCAGTGGAGCACCGGTCAGCCGGACGCGTCGGCGGACCTGGTGCTGTGGGCGATCGGGCGGGTGCGGCCCAACACCGGTTGGCTGCCGGCCGATCTGCTCGACGAGCACGGTTTCGTGCGGGTCACCCCGCAGCTGCAGGTGCCCGGCCACCCGGAGGTGTTCGCGATCGGCGATGTCGCCGCGACCGACCCGTTGCGGAGCTCGGCGCGCAACCGGGCCGACGGTCTGCTGGCCCACAACGTGCGCGCGTGGTTCGCCGGCAAGCCGCTGCGCAGCTACCGGCCGCCGACGCGGCGGTGGGGATCCGTGCTGGGCATCCAGCCGGACGGGCTGGAGGTGTTCGCCCCCAACGGGCGTGCGTTCCGGTTCCCGGCGTGGACGTTCGAGCGGGTGCTGATGCCGTGGATCGTGCGGTGGGGGATCTACCGCGGCATCCGCGCCGCTAGACCCGCGGAATCTCGGCGTTGATGCGGTCCAATAGCTGCGGGTAGCGCTTGGCCTCGGGGTGCCGGCCCGGCTTGCCGCTGCTGACGACCGCCACCGACAGCGCGCGCTGCGGATCGGCCCACACCGCGATGTCGGTCAACCCGGTGTGGCCGAACGCGCCGGATGCGTCGCGGCCGAACGGCCCGAACCGGGTGGATCCCAGCATGTAACCGGTGCCCCACCGCATCGGTGCCAATCCGGTGGCGATGTCGGGGCGCAAGCGTCGGGCCGGGGCGGTCGCCGACCGCAGAGTCTCCGGTGACATCACTCGCACTCCATCCAGTTCCCCACCACGACAAAGTATTTCAGCGAACCGGGAGAGTTCGTGGGCATTGGAGACGGTGTTCGACGACGGGACCACCCCGGTCAGGAACTGGGGCGTGTTGGAGAACGGGATGATCTGCTGCGGGGTGCCGCCGACAGCGGCCTTGAAGGCCTTCGCGATCGGCGCGGGCAGCGGAGTACCCGTCACGTGGCTGGGCGCGACCAGCGGAACATCCTGCGGCGCAACGCCGTAGTTCGTCCATCGGAAGCCCAGCGGCGCCAGGATCTCGTCGTGCAGAATGTCGCGGATGTTGCGTCCCGTTGCCGCCGAGATGATCTCGCGCATCAGCGGACCCCATGTGACGCCGTGGTACATGTGCACCAGTCCCGGCGGATAGACCGGCTTCATCCGGCCCAGCATGTCGCGGGCGTACTCGCTGTCGTCCATCCGCTTGAGGTCGGGTCGCGGACCGGTGGCGAACGGCACCCCGGCGCTGTGGGTCATGACGTGCCGGATGGTGGTGCGGTCCTTGCCGTGGCTGGTGTAGGTGGGCAGATACTCGCAGACCCGGTCGTCCAAGCCGAAGGCGCCGCGCTCGATGAGCATGTGCGCGACGGTGGTGGTGATCGCCTTGGCCGCGGAGTAGACACAGAACGGCGTCTGGGGATCCACCGGGGTCTTCGCCGCGTCGACGGGGTCGTCGGGCCCGTTCCCCCAGGCGTGGCCGATCGCCCGGTCGAGCACCACGCGCCCGTCGCGTCGCAGGCAGACCTGGATGGCAGGGTGCATGCCCGCCGCATACCAGTGCTCGGCCGCCGCCCAGATCCGCTCGACGGCGGCCGGGTCCACGCCGGCGTGGTCCTCGGCGCCGACGGAGGTGACGGCGTCGAGATCGTCGGGGACTGCGATGCGGCCGTCGGTCAGCGCGGGCCCCCGGACAACATGCCGTTGGCGATCAGCGCCGACAGCTGGCCCATCAGGTCGCCGGGGGCGGGCTCCGGCGGGGGCGGCAGGTTGGTCAACTGCCAGGACTGGCAGTCACTGGTGGTGAACGACGTGTCGGTCGCCTCGATGTGCACGACCGCGGGCTTCTTGGTCAGCGCGTTGTCGACCAGTTCGTCGCCGGCGGTGCGTTTCCAGTAGCAGGCGCCGCCGTCGATCGGCCCGGCGGACTGGTAGACGCCGGGGGCGATGTCCGCGCCGACCGCGTAGGTGCCGTCCTCGTCGATCGCGGTGCCCTGCGACGGGCCCGGCGGGGGTCCGGGTGGCGGATCGGGTTGCGCGGCCGCAGCCGGCGCCGTCAGCACGGCACACAGGCCCGTCAGCGCTGCCGCAGCTGTCAAGGTGAGCCTCATAGGAAGTCAGTCTAAGTGCCGCGGCGGCGGGACAGAACCCGCCGCCGCGGCAATCATGCGTCGGCTCAGCCGGCCATGAACGTGTTGTAGGCCGTCGCCAACTCGCCGGGCAGCACGGTCACACCGCACGTGCGCTGCGTGTCACCGATCGGCGACAGGATGCCCCGCAGGTCGTAGTACTCGGCCGGGTTGGCGGTGAAATAGCCCCGCAGGTTGGCCTCGGCTTCGGCGTACGGCTGGTTCATCGCCGCAGTGACCACCTGGTTGGCGCCGGGGTGCCCGTCCAGGTAGGAGCGGGCCTGGCCCGTCACCGAGCTGACCGTGTCGGCGATGCCGCTGGCACTGCACTGCTCGGCCGGAGCGGCGCCCGCCGTAGGCGCGGCCACGGTGGTCGCGGCGAGACCGCCGAACAGCGCGCCCGCCCCGATGCCGGCGACTACGCGGCGCATTGCGGTTCCACTGGATTTCATGATCGATTCGTCCTTCGTGTCTTGGTTCATTGCATCCCCGCCCGAATCCAAAGTAGCCGAGATCCGCAGTGCCCAAACCGGTCTCGTGATCAGCTGCCGGTGAACGCGGGAACGTTACAGTCCCCGGGCGTGATTCTCGCCGCATTTTCGGGTAAACCTGCTGCGCAACAGCACCGTCTCGGTCACAGCGGTATGAGATTTCTCAGAATCCGCCGCGCGGGCTTAATTGATCGTGATCTGCGGAGCGCGCGACGTCATGATTCCGTCATATTTTCCGCCCGGGTAGGGTGACGCCCCATGCACCTGAGCCTGGGAGTGCTGGCCCGCTCCGGCAAAGCCGACGAGCGCAGGCTGGCGATCCACCCGGAGCACTTCAGCCGGATCGACGAGGAACTGCGGCCGCGCATCCGTCTGGAAAGCGGCTACGGCTCCCATTTCGGTGCCACCGATGACGTGCTGGCCCCGTTCGTCGGAAGCATCGCCACGCGCGAGGAGATCGTCGCCGACTGTGACGTCGTGCTGCTGCCCAAGGTGCAGGCCGCCGACCTGGCCGAGTTCCGCGAGGGCCAGACGGTGTGGGGTTGGCCGCACTGCGTGCAGGACCACGCACTGACCCAGGCCGCCATCGACCGGCGGCAGACGTTGATCGCGTTCGAGGCGATGAACCACTGGCAGCCCGACGGCGGCTTCGGCCTGCACGTCTTCCACAAGAACAATGAAATGGCCGGTTACTGCTCGGTGCTGCACGCGATGTCCCTGGCCGGCATCACGGGCAGCTATGGCCGTCGACTGCGTGCGGCCGTACTGGGCTTCGGCGCCACCGCGCGCGGCGCCGTCACCGGCCTGAACGCCCACGGCGTGGACGACGTGCGGGTGTTGACCAACCGGGACGTCGCCGCCGTGGCCGCCCCGATCCCGTCCACCCAGATCTTTCAGATGGGCTCCGACCCGGAGAGCCCGGAGACCATCTGGGTGGACACCGACGACGCCCGGTTACCGGTCGCCGAGTTGCTGGCGGACAACGACATCGTCGTCAACTGCGTGTTGCAGGACCCCACCGCACCGCAGGTGTTCGTCACCGAGGACGACCTGTCGGACTTCCCCGCCGGCAGCCTCATCGTCGACGTCTCCTGCGACGCAGGCATGGGTTTCGACTGGGCTCGGCCCACCTCGTTCGCCGAGCCCATGATCCGGGTGGCCAACGACGTGCGCTACTACGCCGTCGACCACAGCCCCTCCTACCTGTGGAACTCGGCGACCTGGGAGATCAGCGAAGCGCTGCTGCCGCACCTCGAGACGGTCCTGGCCGGGCCGGCGGCCTGGGACGCGAGTGCGACGATCGCCCGCGCCATCGAGATCCGGGACGGAACCGTGCTCAACCCCGCCATCCTGGCGTTCCAGGAACGCGAGCAGGCCTACCCGCACCGCATCCTCAGGTGATCGAGACCAGCTGATCGATCGCGTCGGTGGGCAGGTCGCCGTCGACGATGGCGCTGACCACTATGCGGTCCAGCGTGATCGTGCCTTTGTGGTTGTCCAGGAACGCGATGTCGGCCGCGTCCCGCCCGGTCGCGATGCGCACCAGCGACTGTCGCGGCGCCAGCAACGTGCCGTCGACGACCCGCCACTGGCCGTCGACGAACGCCTCGCCGACCGCATGGAAGTCCATCGGGTACAGGCCCGGCGCGTACACCGACACCACCCGGGCGGGCACGTTCACCGCCCGCAGCATCGCCACCACCAGATGGGCGTAGTCACGGCACACTCCGGCGCCGGCGAGCAGGGTGTCCACCGCGCCGTCTATGGGGTCGCTGGAACCCGGGACGTAGTTCAGCCGGCTGCCGACCCACGCCGAGACCTTCTCCAGCAGCGTCGCCGATTCCACCTACTGGCCGAATTCCGTTGCGGCGAAACCGTAGAACTTGTCCGCCTCGGCATAGCGGCTGGGCCGCAGGTACATCGACAGGTCGTACTCGGTGACCGGTGCCGGCGCGGTGTTGCCCACGATGGTGGCGCCGTAGTCCACCCGCAGGTGCCCGCCGGCCACCTCGAGCTTGTGGATGCGGTTGCCGTGCACGCCACTGATCTCGACGGCGGGCACCGGCTCACCGTCGAGCACGAACGACAGCGACTCCCACACCTCGGTGCCCGGGTGGGGGGCGACGGCGATCTGGAACTCCAGCGTGGTCGGCGCGGTGACCTCGACTTCGAGTTCTGCGCCCACAAGCCGCTTCATCACGCGGACAGGGTCTTCGGGCTTCCCTGCGATCCGGCGAGCAGGATGTCGACAGGGGACACGTCGTCCGGTGCGGCGGCTGCCATCATCATCGCGTGGGCCTCGTCGTCGCCGGTCTGCGCAGGCACCACCAACAGGTCGATCTGCCGGCCGCGGCCGTCCAGCACGCCCACCGTGTGCAATGGGTGGCGGTGGTAGCCGTCCAACCGGACGACATGGCCACCGATCCGGTGCTTGAGCGGAGGGTGCGCCCACTCCGCGACGTTGTAGGTCACCCTCGTCACCGTGCCCAGCCGCACCGACAGCACCGCCAGCAGATCGGGAAGTTCGGCCGCCAGGTCGTCACTGTGCGGCCACCAGGCCCCGTCGACGTATCCGGTCCTGGGCGCCTTGCGTTTCAGACGTAGCCGCGGTGTGTTCTCGGGTCCCGGGTGGCTTCGGTCTGCGCCGTCGCCCCCGCTTTGCTGTGTCATGAGACGATCCCGCCTGGGCCGTGCAACGGCCCACCCTGATTCGGCGACGACGCGAACCAAGACGGTCGCGCACGAAGTATCGCCGGATGATGCCCACCCTACACGTGTACCAGCGTGTTTCGGCCGCTAGCGTGGGGGTGTGAAGCTGGATCTCCTCTCGCCGGGAATCGAGGTCGGACTGGTGACCACCGACCTCGAGCCGATGGTCGCCTTCTACGAAGGTTTCCTGGAACTCGAACCGCAGGGCGACATCGACTTCGACGGGGGTTCGCAACGGCGCTACTCCCTGGGGGCCAATGTGCTCAAGCTGGTCACCTACACCACGCCGCCCCCCGCGCCGGCAGCGCCCGGAGGCGGGCGGGCGCAGGCGGGTCTGCGGTACTTCACCATCGGCGTCAACGGGCTGCGCGCGGTGTCGGAGGCCTTCGAGGCCTCGGAGTACGAGGTCGTCGAGCCGCTGACGGAGTTCGCGCCGGTGCCGGGCATGGGCTGGATGTTCGTCGCAGACCCGGACGGCAACTGGATCGAACTGTTCGGAGTGCTGTGAGCATTCCCAGCGAGGCGCCGCAGATCCCCACCTGCTACCGCCACCGGGACCGGCAGACCTATGTCCGCTGCACCCGCTGCAACCGGTTCATCTGCGGCGAGTGCATGCGCTCTGCCGCGGTCGGCCACCAGTGCCCGGACTGTGTCGGAGAAGGTGCTCGCACCGTCCGCCCGGCGCGTACCGCGTTCGGCGGACGGCCGGGCCGCTCGGCGACCCCGGTGGTGACGTACACGCTCATCGGGGTCAATGTGCTGACGTTCCTGCTGCAGAGCACGTCGGCGGGGTTGGAACGCGAGCTGGTGCTGTGGCCGCCGGCAGTCGCCGACGGCGAGCTGTACCGGCTGCTGACCTCGGCGTTCCTGCACTACGGGCTGACCCACATCCTGTTCAACATGTGGGCGCTCTACATCGTGGGCCCGCCCCTGGAGATGGCGCTGGGGCGGCTGCGGTTCGGGGCGCTGTACTTGCTCAGTGCGCTGGGCGGATCGGTGCTGGTGTACCTGGCGTCGGCGCTGAACGCGGCCACCGCCGGCGCGTCGGGTGCGGTGTTCGGGCTGTTCGGGGCGATGTTCGTGGTGGGCCGAAAACTGAACATGGACGTGCGGTTCGTCGTCGTGATCATCGCGCTGAACCTGGCCTTCACCTTCGTGATCCCGCTGATCAGCTCGCAGAACATCAGTTGGCAGGGTCACATCGGCGGGTTGGTGACCGGTGCGGCCGTCGCCGCGGCCTTCGCCTATGCGCCCCGGGCCAGGCGCGACCTCGTGCAGGCCGGTGCCGCCGTGACGCTGCTGCTGCTCTTCGCCGGGCTCATCTGGTGGCGCACGACTGAACTTCGCGCGATGTTCGGGTTAGCCTGAACGGGATGCTGGGGCTACCCGATCACATCCGTGCCTGCCTGTTCGACCTCGACGGCGTCCTGACCGACACCGCGAGCGTGCACCGGCAGGCCTGGAAAGCGATGTTCGACGACTACCTGCGCGCGCGCAGCGACGACACCGGCGAGGAGTTCGTGCCGTTCGACGCCGGCGCCGACTACGAGGAGTACGTCGACGGCAAGCCGCGGTTGGACGGTGTGCGGTCCTTCCTGGAGAGCCGGGGCATCACACTCGACGACTCGAGCGTCGAGGAATTGGGGCAACGCAAGAACGACAGCTTCACCGACGTGCTGCACCGCGACGGGGTGGAGGTGTTCGAGGGGTCCCGCCGCTACCTCCAGGCCGCCGCCGACGCGGGCCTGCGCCGCGCGGTGGTCTCGTCGAGTGCCAACACCCGCGAAGTGCTCGAGCTGACCGGACTGGACGCTTTCGTCGAAGCCCGCGTCGACGGGGTGACGCTGCGCGAGGAACACCTCGCCGGCAAGCCGGCCCCGGACTCATTCCTGCGGGCCGCCGAACTGCTCGACGTGGCGCCCGCGCACGCCGCGGTGTTCGAGGACGCTTTGTCCGGGGTGGCGGCCGGCCGGGCCGGAGAATTCGGGGTGGTCGTCGGTGTGGACCGGGTCGGACAAGCGGATGCGTTGCGGGACAACGGCGCCGACGTCGTCGTGGGTGATCTGGGGGAGCTGCTGCCATGATGATCGCCGACGAGGCCTTCCCCGTCGAACCATGGCACATCCGGGAAACCAAGCTGTGCCTGGATCTGCTCCCGCAGAGCGAATCGCTGTTCGCCCTGTCCAACGGCCACATCGGCATGCGGGGAAACCTCGACGAGGGAGAGCCTTTCGGCCTGCCCGGAACGTACCTCAACGGCTTCTACGAGAACCGCCCGCTGCCCTACGCCGAAGCGGGTTTCGGCTACCCGGAGGAAGGTCAGTCGGTCGTCGACGTCACCAACGGCAAGCTGATCCGGTTGCTCGTCGAGGACGAGCCGTTCGACGTCCGCTACGGCGACCTGTTGTCCCACGAGCGGGTCCTCGACCTGCGGGCGGGCACCCTGCGCAGGACCGCGGAATGGTGCTCGCCGGCCGGTAAGCACGTGCGCATCGAGTCGACCCGGCTGGTGTCGCTGGCGCAGCGGGGCTTGGCCGCCATCGAGTACGTCGTCGAAGCCCTCGACGAGGACGTGCGCGTCACCGTGCAATCCGAACTCGTCGCCAACGAAGACCAACCCGCCCCGTCGGATGATCCGCGGGTGGCGGCGCTGCTGGTCAAGCCGCTCGAGCCGGTGGACCACGAAGTGAGCGAACGCGGGGCGTCGCTGATGCACCGCACCCGTGCCAGCGGGCTGATGATGGCGGCCGCGATGGACCACCTCGTCGA
>MDTD01169458.1_pt1 | contig 21238 bp, 20 predicted proteins | sample 811221 | NCBI WGS metagenome assembly MDTD01 (sample SAMN05326646, study PRJNA326480) | marine metagenome | isolation source: seawater | place: Pacific Ocean: South West | collected 2011
CATTAAAAAAGTTGTTGGAGTTAATGAAAATAAAACTTCGTTAATAAAAAAAAGTAATTTAGAAATCAAAAATCTTTTTTCAAAGGTTGGAATTTTTTTGATAGGTTAAAATGAAAGTAGAAATTATTCCATGTTTGAGCGATAACTATAGCTATTTAATTTATGAAAAAAATTCTAATACTGTTTCAATAGTTGATCCTGCTGAGTTTAAGGCATGTGATGAAGCGATAAAAAAGTTTAAAAAATTAGATTTTATTCTTAATACTCATCATCACGCAGATCATGTTGATGGAAATTTAGAATTAAAAAAAAAGTATAACTCTAAAATTTTTGGATTTGAATTAGATAAAGACCGAATTCCAGGAATTGATGTCTTTCTTAAAGATAATCAAAAGCATAAAATTGGAAATTTAGAATTTGAAACAATTTTTGTACCTGGCCATACAAGGGGTCACATCGTTTTTTACTTTCATAATGAAAAAATAGTTTTTACTGGCGATACTTTGTTTTCATTAGGATGTGGCAGAGTTTTTGAAGGTACCCACAGAGATATGTTTAAATCTTTAAATAAGATCAAATCACTTCCTCTAAATACACAGATATATTGTGGACATGAATATACAAAATCTAATTTAAATTTTTGCTTAAGTTATGACAAAAGTAACATTGCACTTAAGAAAAAGGCCAGTGATATCGAGCAAAAATTAAAAAAAGGTTTACCTACTATACCAACTACTTTAGGTGAGGAAATTAAAACAAATATTTTTCTAAGATGTGACGATCCAGGTATTAAAAAAGCGCTAAACCTTGAAGTATCACACGAGGAAGAGATATTTTCAAAATTACGAGATTTAAAGGACTCTTTTTAACCTCAATAATCTTGACTTGCTAGCGCTTAAGGCTATATTGCCTGAAAACTTAAAAAAAAAAATTTATGTCATTTGCAATAATAGAAACAGGCGGAAAACAATACAAAGTGTCCGCAAGTAAAATTTTAGAAATTGAAAAACTAAACGCTAAAGTAGGTGAAACTATAAAATTTAAAAATGTATTGCTTTTAAACGATAGTAAAAGTACTGAGATTGGAAGCCCTAGTGTAGAAGGTGCAACCGTAGAAGCAAAATTATTAGATAATGTGAAAGATAGAACTATTTTAGTTTTTCATAAAAGAAGAAGAAAACATTCAAGAAAAAAAAATGGTCATAGACAACGTCACTCAAAGATACAAATTACAAAAATTTTAGCTAAGGGTGGTAAAGTTATAGACGAAGCAAAAATTACTGAGAAAAAGAAAGCTGTTAAAGAAGATAAAAAAGTTGTAAAAAAAGAAGTAAAAAAATAGATAATTAAATGGCAACAAAAAAAGCAGGTGGCTCATCAAAAAACGGCCGAGATAGTAAAGGCAGGCGTCTTGGTGTTAAAAGATATGGTGATCAATTAGTCATTCCTGGAAATATAATTGTAAGACAAAGGGGAACCAAAATACACCCTGGTGATAACGTTGGTATGGGCAAAGACCACTCAATTTTTTCTTTAATCAAAGGAAAAGTAAAGTTCAAAAAATCAAAGCTAAACAGAACTTTTGTTTCTGTAATTCCCAATTAAATCTATATAAATAATAAAAGTTATTTATATTATACCTACAATGAAATTTTTAGATCAAGCAAAAATTTATATTAAAGCTGGAGACGGGGGGTCAGGTTCTGCAAGCTTCAGACGAGAAAAGTTTGTAGAGTATGGTGGGCCAGATGGTGGTGATGGCGGAGATGGCGGATCTGTAATTGTTCAATCTGATAGAAATCTAAACACATTAATAGATTTCAGGTATGCACAGCATTTTAAAGCTCAACATGGAAAGGCAGGAAGTAAAAGAAATAAAACTGGGGCCAATGGAGAAGATTTAATTTTAAAAGTGCCATTAGGAACTCAAGTATATGAGGAGGATAATAATACTTTAATTTATGATTTTACTAAAAATAAAGAAAAATATCTTGTGGCGTCAGGTGGTAAAGGTGGTCTGGGTAATGTACGATTTAAGAGCTCAACAAATAGAGCCCCGAGAAAAAAGACTAATGGAAAATTAGGAGAGGAATTTTGGATTTGGCTTCAATTAAAAGTGATCGCTGATATTGGAATCATAGGTAAGCCAAATGCCGGTAAATCTAGTTTGCTCGCAGCGTTAACTAGAGCAAAGCCGAAAATAGCAAATTATCCTTTTACAACAATAAATCCAAACTTAGGGGTATCTCACTACGGTGGTAAAGAAATTACTTTAGCAGATATTCCTGGATTAGTGGAAGGCGCACATAAAGGTATAGGTCTTGGAGATAAATTCTTAAGACATATAGAAAGATGTAAAATTTTACTTCATTTGATAGACCTGACAGAGGAAAGTTTGTTTAATACGTATAAAAAAATCAGATTAGAATTATCTAATTATGATAAAGATTTAATAAAAAAGAAAGAAATTATTTTTTTTAATAAGTCAGATTTGTTAGAAGATAATGAGATAAATAAAAAAATAAACGAATTTAAAAAAAAAATTAAAAATAAATATGAAATCATGTCTGTTTATTCTAATAAAGATATTCAAAAAATAAAAAAATTATTGACAAAATATGCTATTTAAAAATGCAAATAAGATAGTTTTAAAACTTGGGTCTGCTACTGTTGTTGATAGTAAAGGCAATTTTAAAAAAAAATGGATAACATCTCTTATTAAAGATATAAAAAAATACGGAAAAGGAAAAAACTTTGTAATTGTTTCTTCAGGAGCAATAGCACTTGGCCAGAAATATCTCAAAATTAAAAAGGGAAGAATTAAACTAGAAATGAGTCAGGCTATTGCAGCAGTTGGTCAAATTCATTTGGCAGGCGAATTTCAGAAACTTTTTGATAAATATAAGGTTAAAACCGGTCAAATTTTAATTAGTCCTGATGATACAGAGCAAAGAAGGAGGGCTATTAACGTTAGAAGAACTTTCGAAAACTTGTTTAAACTTAAAGCTATCCCTGTTGTAAATGAAAATGACTCAACGGCAACAAGCGAGATAAAGTATGGGGACAATGATAGATTGGCTGCAAGAGTAGCTCAAATTATTGGGGCTGACATGCTAATATTATTTTCTGATGTTGATGGACTGTATGATAAGTCTAAAGGTAAAAAAATTATAAGAAAGGTAACTTCAATTAATGAAAAGATTTTATCACTTATAGATAACAAGAAAAATAAATTTGGTTCAGGCGGAATTGCTACTAAGTTAGACGCGGCCAAGATTTGTATGAATTCTGGTAGTCATATGTTTATTGCAAATGGTAAAAAAAATAATCCGATTTTAAATATGATTAAAAATAAAAAATATACTCATTTCTTGCCAAAAATTTCTACCTTAGATGCAAGAAAAAAATGGATTGTCGGTTCTCTTAATTACAATGGCACCATATATGTAGATAGTGGAGCAGCTAAAGCTTTATCCAATGGAAAAAGTTTGCTTGCCGCTGGAATAATTAAGATAAATGGAAATTTTAAAAAGGGAGAAAATGTAATAATTTTGGATCAGAGTCATATTCAATTAGCTCGAGGATTATCCTCTTTTAGCTCCTCCGAAATAGATAAAATTAAAGGTAAACAAAGTAAGGAGATAGAAGCGATTCTTGGTTATCTCAGTAAAACCGAGGTAATTCACAAAGATGATATGGTATTATTATAAATGAATTATTTAGAATCTATAGGAAAGAAAGCAAGAAAAGCCTTTGAAGATTTAAAAGAGGTGAAACATAAAAAAATAAAAAAAGTTTTAGAAAATTATAATCAATCGCTTTTAAAAAATACTAATAAAATTATCAGGGAAAATTTAAAAGATGTTAAAAATGTTAAAAGAAAACATTTAGTTGACAGACTTATTTTAAATAAAAATAGAATTGAGGGTATTAGATATTCGATAAATGAAATAGCAAAATTTAAAGATCCGATAGGAAGAGTTTTAGACACATGGCGTAGACCAAATAATTTGGCAATTAAAAAAGTATCAACTCCAATTGGTGTTATTGGTGTAATATATGAGAGCAGACCTAATGTAACCGCTGATGTTGCAGCGTTATGTTTAAAATCAGGCAATTGTTGTATTTTAAGAGGTGGGTCAGAAGCTTTTAATTCAAACAGATTACTTGCTAATTTATTCAGAGATAATTTAAGACACAACAATTTAAATCAAAACTGTGTGCAATTCATTAAAAGTAAAAATAGAAAAATAGTAGATCAACTTTTATCGAAAATGAGTGCTTATATCGATGTAATTGTGCCAAGAGGAGGGAAAGGACTTGTAGAGAAAGTACAAAAATTTTCTAATGTGCACGTAATTGGCCATCTTGAGGGATTGTGCCACATTTATGTTGATAAAACTGCAAATATTAAAATGGCAAAAGATTTAATTATTAATGCAAAAATGAGAAGGACAAGTATTTGTGGGGCAGTTGAAACTCTCCTGATTGAAGAAAAAGCTTTAAATTCACATGCTAAAGAAATAATAAATGCTCTTTTAAATTCAGGCTGTGAAGTTAGAGCTGATAAAAAAGTTAACAAACTTTTCAAAGGAAAATTAAAATCTGCCTCAGAAAAAGATTGGAAAACGGAATATCTGGATGCAATTATTTCCATCAAGGCAGTTAAAAATGTATATAGCGCGGTCGAACATATTTTGAAATATGGAACAATGCATACCGATAGTATTGTTGCTAATAGCAAAAAAAATGTTAAGATTTTTCTAAATGGCGTTAACAGCTCAATTGCAATGCATAATGTTTCAACCCAATTTGCTGATGGAGGTGAGTTTGGATTTGGTGGTGAAATTGGTATATCAACAAATAAACTTCCACCAAGAGGCCCTGTAGGGATTAATCAGTTAACATCTTATAAATATGTTGTTTCAGGAAAAGGGATAATTAGACCTTAGTAAATGGGAGAATATCAAAATAATAAAATTGGTATTTTAGGTGGTAGCTTTGATCCAGCCCATGCTGGTCATTTGGCAATCTCTAAAATAGCCATCAAAAAAGAAAAGCTTCGAAAGATATATTGGGTAATAACAAAAAAGAATCCTTTTAAAAAAAAACCTTTTTTTTCATTAAAGAGAAGATTACAGGTAGCAAAAAAAATTGTAAAAAAAAATAATAAAATTCAAGTTTTGTATTTAGACGATATAATTAAATCATCTCGATCTATAGATGCGGTTAAATACATTTACAGAAAAAAATCATCAAATCTTTATTTCATAATTGGTTCAGATATTCTTAATGAATTTCATAGATGGAAAAGTTGGAAAAAAATAGTAAAATTAACAAAATTAATTGTTTTTTCTCGTAAAGGATATGATAAAAAGAATAAAGAATTTATTGTGTTAAAATATTTAAAAAAAAATAATCTTACTTTTATAAAAAATAAACCTATAGAAATTTCCTCCACAATCATAAGAAAAAAAATGGGCAAATCTAGTTAATGCAAATTTTGGAAATTAAAAAAAATATCGAGAGGATTTTAGACAATAATAAAGCTCAAAATATAATAGCAATTAATCTTAAAAATAAATCTTACATTGCCGACTATATGATAATAGCCTCTGGAACGTCCTCAAGACACTTACAGTCTTTATCTGAAATACTTGTAAGTGAATTAAAAAAAATTGGATTACAAAATTGTCGAATTGAAGGAAAAGATAGTAAGGAATGGAAGTTAGTTGATACTCATGATATTATAGTGCATATATTCCATCCCGAGAAAAGAGAGTTTTATGATCTTGAAAAAATGTGGTCAGAGGAAATACCTAAAGAAAAAGCTATGATATGAAGAATTTTTTGTTAATACTTTTTTTTGCACTGAATTTTTTTTCATCAACTGCTTACTCAAAAAATGATCTTTACGAAAAAATTGATTTATTTGGTGATGTGCTTGAGAATGTTAAAAAAGAATATGTCGACGATGTAGATCAAGCCGAAATGATAGAGGCTGCAATAAATGGTGTTCTACAATCTCTAGACCCCTATTCAGCTTATATGAGCCCAGAACTTTTTAAAGAAATGCAAACAGATACGCGGGGTGAGTTTGGAGGTTTGGGAATTGAAATTGGAATGGAAGCCGGTGTAGTAAAAGTTATCTCGCCAATTGATGATACACCTGCTGCAAAAGCTGGTATTAAGTCAGGAGATTACATAGTAAAAATTGGTAAAGAGCAAGTTCAAGGAAAATCTCTTTTAGAAGCTGTCAAATTAATGAGAGGCCCAGTTGGATCTCCTGTTAACTTAACTATAAGAAGAAAAAATATAAAAAAACCTTTAGAATTCGAAATTATTAGAGAAATTATTCAAGTTCAGTCGGTAAGCTCAAGAATTATTGGAGAAGAAAATCTTGGTTACATAAGATTAAAATCGTTTAATGAAAATAGTGATGAACAATTTTTAAAATCCATAAGAAAATTTGAGAAAATAGAAAAAATCAAAGGGTATGTTTTAGACTTAAGAAATAATCCCGGAGGATTATTAACTCAAGCAATAAATATAACTGATTTTTTTTTAGACGATGGTGAAATAGTATCGACTAAAGGTAGAAAAATTTCCGAGACAAGAAAATTTTTTGCGAGACAAGGTGATGAAATAAAAGGAAAACCTATCGTAGTTCTAATTAATAATGGCTCTGCCTCTGCGTCTGAAATATTTGCTGGTGCTTTAAAAGATCACAAAAGAGCAGTTATCTTGGGTGCTAATTCTTATGGTAAAGGGTCAGTCCAGTCAATTATACCTTTAAATAATGGTGGTGGTATGAGACTGACTATTTCAAAATATTATCTGCCATCAGGTAAATCAATTTCTGAAGTAGGCGTTACACCTGACATAATTGTTGATGAAGAGGGAGAGGATTTTCAAATTAACTCTGAAAAAGATAATCAATTGAATTATGCCATTAAACTATTTAACTCTTAGGGTATGAATGCAAAAAAACTGCCTATGCGTCAGGGCGTTGGTATAATTGTTTTAAATAACGAAAATAAAGTTTTTGTAGGAAAGAGAAAGGACAACCCTGTAAATAATTGGCAAATGCCTCAAGGTGGAGTTGATGTTAAAGAAGATTATCTTTCGGCTGCCAAAAGGGAGTTAAAGGAAGAAACAAGCATTAAAAACATTAGAATACTTGGTGAAATAGAGGGACTATTTGAATACGAACTTCCAACAAATTTAGTTGGGATAATATGGAAAGGTAAATTTAGAGGTCAAAAACAAAAATGGTTTATTGTAAAGTTTTTAGGAAACGATGATGAAATAAATTTGAATACTAGTCAGCCAGAATTTATAGAATGGAAATGGATTGATTACGACAAATTGCCAGAAGTCATTGTGAGCTTTAAAAAAGAATTATACAAAAAATTAGTAAAAGAAATAAAAAAATTTATCAACTAATACTTTTTAAAGTTTCAATCTTATGGTTTAGCAAATATCTTTCTTTATCCGAAATAGAGCTCTTAGAAATTTTTGTTTCAGATTTATTAATAAGCGCCTCCATAAATTTTTTATCTATTTTTGATAAGTCGATTGCTGTTGAAGTTAGTATCAGTAGTTTGTTATCAGAAAATTCAACTGTTCCCTCCTCAATAAAATAAGTTGTTTCTACTTCATTGAATATTTTAATTAACCCGGGTCTTAGAAATGTAATTAGGGGAATATGATCTTTCAAAATACCCATTTCACCCTCAAATGATGGGATTGTAACCTCATGTGCATCTGTCTTTAGAATAGTTTTATCAGGAGCTATTATTTCAATTGTAAATTTTTCAGACATTAATTACTGTCTTTTTTTAATTTTTCCGCTTTTTCCACGACTTCTTCAATGCCACCTACCATATAAAATGCTGACTCGGGTAAATGATCGTATTCGCCGTTGCAGATAGCGTCGAAACCCTTGATAGTTGACTCTAAGTCCACTAATTTTCCAGGAGAGCCAGTGAAAACTTCCGCTACGAAAAATGGCTGTGAAAGAAATCTTTGAATTTTTCTAGCTCGTGCAACTGTTAATTTGTCCTCTTCAGAAAGTTCATCCATACCAAGTATTGCAATAATATCTTGTAATGACTTATAAGCTTGTAGAATTCTTTGAACATCTCTTGCAACTCTATAATGCTCTTCACCTACAATTCTTGGATCTAATATTCTAGAGGTAGAATCTAAAGGATCAACTGCAGGATATATTCCAATTTCTGCAATCTGTCGGGACAAAACCGTAGTAGCGTCTAGGTGTGAAAATGATGTTGCTGGGGCAGGATCTGTTAAATCATCTGCAGGGACATAAATGGCTTGAACAGAGGTAATGGACCCTTTATCTGTCGATGTAATTCTTTCTTGAAGATTACCCATGTCAGTTGCAAGAGTTGGCTGGTAACCTACAGCTGATGGGATCCTCCCTAGTAAAGCTGAGACCTCTGATCCTGCTTGGGTAAATCTAAAAATGTTATCAACAAAAAATAGAACGTCTTGACCCTCTTTATCTCTAAAATACTCAGCAACCGTTAATCCTGTAAGCGCAACTCGAGCCCTGGCACCAGGCGGTTCATTCATTTGTCCGTAAACTAGGGCTGCTTTTGAACCTTTACCGTCTGTTTTTATAACTCCGGACTCTATCATCTCATGATAAAGATCATTACCTTCCCTTGTTCTTTCTCCAACTCCAGCAAAAACTGAAAATCCTCCATGCGCCTTTGCTATATTATTTATCAATTCCATAATGGTAACCGTTTTTCCAACTCCCGCTCCTCCAAATAATCCAATTTTTCCTCCCTTTGCATATGGAGCCAATAAATCAATTACTTTTATACCTGTAACCAACTGTTCAGTCTCTGTTGCTTGATCTGTAAACTTTGGGGCTGATCTATGAATTGGCCATTTTTCTTTAGTTTTTACCTCTCCTTTTTCATCAATGGGATCGCCTACCACATTTATTATTCTGCCTAGAGTTTCAGGACCTACAGGAACACTAATTGGAGATTCGGTATTAATTACCTCATCGCCTCTTTTGAGCCCCTCAGTTGAGTCCATTGCAATAGTTCTGACATCATTTTCTCCAAGATGCTGGGCAACTTCTAAAATTAATTTATTTCCTGAATTATTCGCTTCTAATGCAGTATATATTTCAGGCAATTCATTTTCAAAGTTTACGTCAACTACAGCTCCAATTATTTGAGTGATTTTACCTTTTTTACTCATTATAAACTTTCAGCTCCTGAGATAATCTCAATTAACTCTTTTGTAATTGAGGCTTGTCTGCTTCTATTATAGTTTATTGTTAGCTTGTCCACCAAATCTCCGGCATTTCTTGTAGCATTATCCATTGCGGTCATTCTTGAGCCTTGTTCGCTAGCCGCATTTTCTAAAAAAGCTTTAAAAATTTGGGTTGAAATATTTTTTGGTAACAATTCCTCTAATATTTCATCCTCATCAGGCTCAAATTCATAATCAAATTTTGTTTGATCATTTCTCTCAGTAAATTTATTTTCTATTGGTATAATTTGTTGAGCTTGAGGAATTTGAGTAATTACATTTTTAAAATTATTAAAAAATAGTATACATTTATCAAATTCTTTTTGATCAAATAAACTTATAATCTCTTTGCATATTAGATCAGCTTCATTAAATGTGATTTGTTTTTTTTCCTTAAAACTAAATTTTTTAATAATGTGTTTGCCATATTCCCTCTTTATTTGATCGTGTCCTTTAGAGCCTACCGTAATAATCTTTAAATTTTTTCCCTCTTTAAGGTAATTTTTAAAATTAATTTTAGCAAGCTTACAAATATTTGAATTAAAACCGCCACATAAACCTCTATCTGCTGTCAGCAACAAACACAAATAAGTTTTATCTTTACCTGATCCAACGAGTAATTTAGGTGCATGTTCTGGATCGTTAATTGAGTTTGTTAAATTAAGTATAATATTTTGCATTCTTAGACTATAAGGTCGACCCTTTTCTGCATTTTCTTGCGCTTTTCTTAGTTTAGCTGCGGCAACCATTTTCATAGCTTTAGTTATTTTTTGGGTTGATTTTACACTTTTAATTCTTTTTTTAAGATCATCTAAGCTTGGCATTATTTTCTTCCCTTTTTATAATCTTCAATTATTTGAATAAGTGTTTTTTCTAAGTCTTCCTCAAGTTTCCCAGATGATTGAATCTTATCGATTATTTCAGGTTTTTCTGACTTGACCTTGTCGATCACATCCATTTCAAATTTTTTAATTTTATTAAGATCCACGTCATCAAGGTAACCTTTTACTCCTGTAAAGACTGAAATTACTTGTTCAGCCACTGTCATTGGTGAGTACTGGTCTTGTTTTAAAAGTTCAGTCAATTTTGCACCACGGTTTAATAATTGTTGTGTAGATGCGTCTAAATCTGAGCCAAATTGTGCAAAAGCAGCCATCTCTCTATACTGAGCTAATTCTAATTTTATTGAGCCTGCAACTTTTTTCATAGCTTTTGTTTGAGCTGCAGAGCCTACTCTAGAAACTGACAATCCAACGTTAACTGCTGGCCTTATCCCTTGGTTAAATAATTCTGTCTCTAAAAATATTTGTCCGTCTGTAATAGAAATTACATTAGTCGGTATGTATGCAGAGACGTCACCTGCTTGGGTCTCAATTATTGGCAAAGCTGTTAAGGATCCTCCGCCGCTTTTATCGTTTAATTTTGCGGCACGCTCTAATAATCTGCTATGTAAGTAAAATACATCTCCAGGGTACGCTTCTCTACCTGGCGGTCTTCTCAATAATAAAGACATTTGTCTGTAAGCAACAGCTTGTTTCGATAAATCATCATATACGATTAAAGCATGCATTCCATTATCTCTAAAATACTCACCGATGGTACAACCGGTATATGGTGCTAAAAATTGGAGAGGGGCAGAGTCTGAAGCGGTAGCTGCAACAATTGTCGTATACTTAAGTGCACCAGCTTCTTCTAAGGTTTTGGTGATTTGTGCTACTGTTGAACGTTTTTGTCCTATAGCTACATAAACACAATATAACCTCTTTTTTTCATCATTTGACTCATTTATTTTTTTTTGATTAATAATCGCGTCTATCGCTACAGCTGTTTTTCCTGTTTGTCTGTCACCAATTATCAATTCTCTTTGACCTCTCCCAATAGGAATTAGAGAGTCAATCGATTTCAAACCTGTTTGCATTGGTTCATTTACAGATTGTCTTGGGATAATTCCAGGAGCTTTAACTTCAACACGTTTTCTATTTTTCACTGATAAAGATCCTTTTCCATCGATCGGATTTCCTAACCCATCAACTACTCTCCCTAAAAGTTCTTTGCCTACCGGTACGTCTACGATCGCATTAGTTCTTTTAATAGTATCTCCCTCTTTTATGTTTCTATCATCACCAAATATCACAACACCAACATTGTCATTCTCAAGATTCAGCGCCATTCCTTTGGATCCATCTTCAAATTCTACCATTTCTCCGGCCTGAACATTGTCTAGACCAAAAACACGAGCAATTCCGTCACCAACTGATAAAACTTTACCGATCTCTGAAATTTCAGCTTTCTCTCCAAAGTTTTTGATTTGATCTTTCAATAATTTGGTTACTTCTGATGGATTAATTGTCATTTCAACTTTCTAGCATTGCTTGTTCAAATTTTTTTAGTTTATTTTTAATTGAGGTATCAATCATGAAACTTCCAAGTTGTAATTTGAAGCCTCCAATTAGTTTTTCGTCAATTTTGTAATCAAATTTTAAGTTTGCTCCTATTGAGGTTGATAGCTCTTTACTAAATTCAATAAGCTCACTTTGAGATAATTCTTTGGAAGAAATTAACGAAGCTTTTATTTCACCCCTTTTTTTAGAACATAAAGTCAAAAAACTATCTAATATTTTTTTTACAAAAAAAATTCTTCTTTTTTCAACCAGCAAAAAGAAAAAATTTTTTAAATTTTTTGTAAAATTCATTTTATCTGATATTAAATTTATTACTTTATTTTGACTGTGAACTTTTTGTGAAGGGTCTCTTAAAAAATTCTTAATTTCTAAACTTGAATTCATTAAAGATAGAAAGTTTTTAATATCTTTCTCAGTTTTATCAAGTTCGTTCACTTCTTTACATACGTCAAATAAAGCACGTGAGTACCTTTCTGAAGTTTCTATTGAGAAAGATTTATTAGTGCTCATTTTTTATTGTTTGAATTTTTGTGAAATTATGTTGAGGTCGTATCACAAGAAAATAACTTGATCAAGTTGCCAATTTTGAGTTTAAGCAAAATTCATAGGATCAACATCAACCCTAAGTTTAATTTTAGGTGAAATTTTTAGCCTATTTAAGACATTTGCTATTTTTTTTTGCATTAAAATCTGACTATTTAACTTAATTAGCAACCTTGACCTAAAATATTTTTTGATTTTCAAAAGTGGTGAATCAACCGGGCCTAATATTTCAAGATTGTTTATTTGTTTTAATTTAATTTTAATTTCTCTTGCGGCTTGCAAACTTGCGCTCTGCTCCTTTGAGGAAATAATTATTGCAATTAATCTTACGAAAGGTGGTAATTGATTTTTCTCTCTTAAAATAAGTTCATTTTTGAGAAAATTTTCTGATTTGTTTTTTATTAATTCATTGAGTATTAAATCTTCAGGATTAGATGTTTGATAAATTATTAATGATTTTGAGCTAAATCTACCTGCTCTACCACTTAGCTGATGATACAATTGAATATTTTTTTCTGTTGTCCTTAAATCATACCCTCTTCCAGAAAAGTCTGCATCTATTACCACAATGCAATTTAACTTTGGAAAATTAAAACCCTTTGATATCATTTGAGTGCCTATTAAAATGTTAATTTTATTCTCTTTTATTTCATCAAATATTTTCTTTGTTTTTTCCTTAGTTTTAAAATAATCACTTGAGAATATTTTTATAACCTTGTCTGGAAAAATTTGTTTAGCTTCATCAAATATTTTCTCTACTCCCGGGCCATACATTATAAATTCACAATCATTATTTTTATCACATTTTTTTTTAATATTTTTTTCAAGAGAGCAGTGATGACAAATCACTTTGTTTCTAATCTTATGATAAGTCAAATATAATGAACAATTCGGGCAAACATGTTTGTAACCACATTTTTTACAAATTAGATATGGTGCGAAACCACGTCTATTTATAAAAAATAAAACTTGATCACCTTTACTTAAATGCAAATTTACCAGATTGATTGTTTCCTCAGCTATAAATTTTTTTTTCAGCTTACTTATATTTAAATTTATAATTTTAGTTTCTGGGAGTGGATTATTGTTAAATCTTTTTAAAATTTTTACATGCTTATATTTATTTTTACAAATATTATTATATGTTTCAATTGACGGAATTGAAGTTACCAAGTGAATAGGAATTTTTTCAAAATGTGCTCTAGAAATTGCCATATCACGAGCATTATAAATTACTCCATCATCTTGCTTGTAAGAAATGTCATGTTCTTCATCAACTATAATAATCCCGAGTTTTTTGAAAGGCAAAAGCAATGAAGATCTTGCGCCTAATAAAACTTTAATTTTATTATTTATTACCCCTTTCCAAATCAACCTTTTTTGTTTTGGAGATATTTTAGAATGCCAAATTGCCGGTTCAAAGCCAAAAAATTCTCCAAATCTAGATTTGAACTCGTTTGTTAAAAAAATTTCTGGTAACAAAACCAGTGCCTGTTTATCCTTTTTAATGATCTTTTTTATCCTTTCAAAATATACTAAAGTTTTACCCGAGCCTGTAGTGCCTTGTAGCACTGCAACATTAAATTTATTATTTTCTTTTTCTAAAATATCTAGAGCATGTTTTTGTTCAGAATTTAATTTAAAAAATTTTTTTTTTATCTTTTTAATTTTAATTAAATCGTCATATTTTTTTATGAATTTGTCTGATCCCCCAATAACCATTTTTAAAACAAGACCAATCGGTACCATATTGTAGGATGAGAACCATTCAATAAAATCTACTAATTTTTTATTAATTGCATAGTCGGTAATATTATTAATATTCCTAATTTTAATTTTTTTTGGTTCTGTGTAATTGTTTTTCCAAATGACACCGACTTCCATTTTTTTTCCAAATGGGACTTCTACTAAGTCCCCAATCTTATTTTTAAATCTAGAATTATATGTAAAAGGGAAATTAAAGATTTTGGGTAACAATACTTGTGCTTTCATGCATCGATAGTATTAGAATTTTTTTTAATTAAAAATGAATTGGTCTTTTATCAACAGCTAATGCTGCTTCCTTTATAGCCTCTGTATGAGTAGGGTGTGCGTGACAAGTTCTTGCGATATCTTCAGCACTCGCACCAAATTCCATAGCTAAAGCCATTTCTGCAATCATGTCTCCACAATGTGGGCCAATAATGTGTACTCCTAATACCTTATCAGTCTCGCTGTCTGCTAATATTTTTACAAATCCCTCAGTTTCATTATTTACCTTCGCTCTGGAATTAGCCATGAAAGGGAATTTACCAACTTTATAGGCTTTTTTTTCATCTTTTAATTGTTCCTCTGTTTTTCCAACTGTAGCGACCTCTGGAGATGTGTAGATTACACCTGGTATTACATCGTAATTTACATGACCTGCCTGACCAGCTAAAATTTCGGCAACCGCAATTCCTTCTTCCTCAGCTTTATGAGCCAGCATAGGCCCTTTTACAACATCGCCGATAGCATAAATATTTTTGATTGAAGTTTGTAGTTTTTTATCAACTTCGATTCTGCCTTTTTTATCTTTTTTGACACCTACTTTTGACAAATTCAGACCCTCGGTATATGGCTTTCTACCAACTGAAACTAAAACTTTATCAAAATCTTCTATTTCATTTTTTGAAGTTTTGATGTCTGTATAGTTTATTGAAACTCCCGAGCTAATGCTTTTCACCGTATTTACTCTTGAGCCTAATTTGAATTTTATACCCTGCTTTATTAAAATTTTTTTAAACTCATTTGATATCTCTCTATCCATTCCTGGTGTAATATGATCAAGATATTCTATTACTGTTACCTCAGAGCCTAACCTAGACCATACTGATCCCATTTCTAAGCCAATATAACCTCCTCCAATCACAGCTAACTTTTTAGGAACTTTATTAAGTGATAATGCTCCAGTAGATGAAACAATATTTTTCTCATCTATTTCAACCCCTGGTAAAGATGCTACTGCTGATCCTGTAGCTATTACAATGTATTTTGCGCTATAACTAGTTTTCTTATTATTATCATAGACCACAACATCATTTGGTGAAAATAAAACACCCTTGCCCCTTATGTATGTCACTTTATTTTTTTTAAACAAAAATTCTACACCCTTAGTAAGTACTTGGATTGACTTATTTTTATTTGACATCATTTTTTCAATATTTAGTTTAATACCGTCAATTTCTATTCCTTGATGATTAAAATCTTTTTTTGCTTTTATAAAATTTTCAGAAAGATTTAATAAACTTTTTGAAGGTATACAGCCTACATTTAAACAAGTTCCACCTAACGCACCCCTAGATTCGACACATGCAGCTTTTAAGCCGAGTTGTGCAGCTCTGATCGCGCACACATAACCACCGGGTCCTCCACCAATTACTAATAAATCAAAATTTTGCATCCTAAATATTTAAAAAGAGTCTTTTAGGTTGTTCTAAACACTCTTTAACAATTTTTAAAAAAGATACAGCCTCCTTACCGTCAATTATTCTATGATCATAAGATAAAGCTAAGTACATTATTGGTCTTATCTCCACATTTCCATTTATTGAAATTGGTCTTTCTATAATGTTATGCATGCCTAACACCGCAGATTGTGGTGGGTTAAGTATTGGTGTTGAAAGCATTGATCCATAAATACCTCCATTTGTAATTGTAAAAGTGCCTCCCTGTAAATCTTCAATTGTTATCTTTCCATCTTTAGCTTTTTGTCCTAAATCCCCGATATTTTTTTCAATATCAGCAAAAGACATTTCATCAGTTTCTCTTAAAACTGGAACAACTAAACCCCTGTCAGTTCCAACTGCAATACTGATATTATAATAATTTTTGTAAACTATTTCTTCTCCTTGAATTTCTGCGTTAATCGCAGGATAGTTTTTTAATCCAATTACACAAGCTTTAACAAAAAATGACATGAAGCCGAGTTTAACACCATAGTTGTTTTGAAATTCATTTTTATACTGATTTCTCATTGAAATTACTTCACTCATGTCCACCTCGTTGAAAGTTGTTAACATAGCAGCGTTTTCTTGGGCCTCTTTTAGTCTCTTAGCTATTGTTAATCTTAACCTTGTCATCTTAACTCTTTCCTCAGGACCATGTTTGATTTTCCTTTCCGATGGGGATGGCCTAGAACCCATTAAGCTCATGACATCCTCTTTTAAAATAACACCATTTTTTCCAGTCCCTTGGACTTTATCAATATTCACATTTGCTTCTGATGCCATTTTACGTGCTGCTGGTGAAATTTTAGTTTCTTTGACTTTTTCTTTATGAACATCTTTTAAAATTAATGGCTCTTCTTCTTTATCTAAACTTTCATCCTCCAATTTTAAGACTGGCTCCTCTAATTTAGCTTTACCTATTTTCTTTTGTTGCAATTTTGATTTATCTTCCTCAAAAAGTTTTGGTTCTTTTTTCAAAATTTTTTTTGGAGGTTGGTAGTTTTTTAACTCTTTAGATTTAAAATCTTGACTTATATTCTGACTTATGGTCCCTAATAATGATCCAACATTAACAGTTTCACCTTCCTTAACAGCTATACTGCCAAGAACTCCGTTTGAAGGAGCTGGAACTTCAACGTTCACTTTATCTGTCTCTAACTCCACTATAGGTTCGTCTGCGGTAACTTTGTCTCCTTGAGACTTAAGCCATTTTGAAACTGTAGCCTCGGTAACTGACTCGCCTAATGTTGGCACTGTGATTTTTTCTGACATTTAACTTTTAACTATCTTTTCTAATATTTCTTTTTGTTGTGCAAGGTGTTTGTTTGCATTTCCAGTCGCAGTTGACGAAGAAGCCTGTCTACCCACATATTTTACGTGAATATCTCCTAAATTTATCATATCTAGAGTTCTGTCTATGTAGTTTCTCACTGTATTCCATGCACCCATATTCTTTGGTTCTTCCTGGCACCAAACAAATTTTGCGTGTTTGTACCTTTTAAGGACATTTGCTAGTGTTTTAGCTGGAAAGGGATATAACTGTTCTAAACGCACAAATACGATATTTCCATTTTTCTCTTTTTGTCGAGCTTCAATAAGATCATAATATATCTTTCCCGAACACATAACGACTTTTTTTATTTTGTTGTCTTTTTTTAATGAAATCAAATTATTTTTTATAATGTAAGCATCATCTTCTAGAACTCTATGAAAAGTACTTTTAGTTGAAAACTCAGAAATATCAGAAATACATCTTTTATGTCTTAATAAAGATTTAGGTGTCATTACTACTAATGGTTTTCTAAATTCTCTGTGCATTTGTCTTCTAAGTACATGAAAGTAATTTGATGGAGTGGTGCAATTAACTACTTGGATATTCTCGCCAGCGCAAAGCTGTAAAAATCTTTCTAGTCTTGCTGAAGAGTGTTCTGGTCCTTGACCTTCATAACCATGCGGCAGTAACATTACCAAACCACTAGCTCTACCCCATTTAGACTCTCCCGAGGTTATGAATTGATCAATTATCACTTGTGCGCCATTAGCAAAATCGCCAAATTGCGCTTCCCACAGAACAAGTGTTTCTGGTTCTGACAGGGAATAACCAAATTCAAAACCCAAAACTGCAAGTTCAGATAGCAAACTATCAATGATTTCAAAATTTTTTTGATTAGCTTGGATATTATTGAGTGGAATAAATCTTTCATGATTATCTTGATTTCTTAAGACTGCATGCCTTTGGCTGAATGTTCCCCTACCAGAGTCTTGACCTGATAACCTTACAGAAAAGCCATCTGTAAGAAGCGTTCCAAAAGCCAAATTCTCGGCGGTAGACCAGTCAATCTTTTTAGTTTTATCAAAAATATTGTATCTTTCCTCAAAAATTCTCTTCAATGTTCGATGAACATTAAAATTTTCAGGAATAGTTGATATTTTTTTACCTATATTAATTAACTTTTTTAGCTCAACTCCACTTTCACCTCTTTTATCTTTTCCTAAACCTGGTTTAAATCTTGACCAAACACCATCAAACCATTTCAATTCAGATTTATAATTTTTTGAAGATTCAAATTCTCTCTCTAAATATTTTTTAAATTGTATTTTTTTGTTTTGTAAAATTTCACTTGAAGTAAGACCATCATTTGTTAATTTTTTTCCATATATAGAAAGAGTTGATGGGTGTGATTTGATCTTTTTATACATGAGTGGTTGTGTAAAAGACGGCTCGTCGCCTTCGTTATGACCATAACGTCTATAACAAACCATATCTATCACTACGTCGCGATTAAACTTTTGTCTATATTCTGTAGCTATCTTTGCGCAATGAACTACTGCTTCAGGGTCATCGCCATTTACATGAAATATTGGAGCTTGTGCAATTTTCGCTACATCAGAAGGATATGGAGACGATCTAGCAAACCTTGGTGCTGTCGTAAATCCAATTTGATTATTAACAATAATATGTATTGTGCCACCAATATTATGACCAGGTAAACCTGACATTGCAAAACATTCTGCAACAATCCCTTGACCAGCAAATGCAGCATCACCATGCATGAGTACTGGTATAACTTTTTTTCTTTCCTTATCTTTGTGAAAAAATTGTTTTGCTCTTACTTGCCCTAATACAACAGGGTTTACAGCTTCTAAATGTGAGGGATTATCTGTCAAGCTAATATGAACAAGATTACCGTCAAACTCTCTGTTAGAGGAAGCGCCTAAATGATATTTTACATCTCCCTCAAAATCTTTACTAGCATTTACTGACTTTCCAAAAAATTCACTAAATATTGCTTTAAAAGGTTTTCCCATTACGTTTGCCAAAACATTTAACCTACCTCTATGTGGCATTCCGATTTTAATCTCTTTAGCGCCAAGATTCCCGCCTCTTTTTATAATTTGCTCAAGAGCTGGAATTAGCGACTCTCCTCCGTCTAAACCAAATCTTTTTGTACCAACAAATTTAACATGTAGATACTTTTCAAAACCTTCTGCTTGAATAATTTTATTTAAGATTGCATTTTTTCCGTTATTGGTAAAAAAAATATTTTTTTCTGGGCCTTCAATTCTATTTCTTATCCAAGCTTTTTCATCTGGATCTCCCATGTGCATAAATTCATATCCTATTGTTGAACAGTAAGTCTTTTTAAGAATTTCAATTATTTGTCTTAAATTTGCATATTGAAGACCAAGAACTCCGTCTAAAAAAATTTTTCTTTGATAATCTTTTTCGGTAAAGCCATAAGACTCTGGTTTTAACTCAGGATGTTCATCTTTTTTTTGAAGCGATAATGGATCTAAATTAGCAATTAGATGACCTCTAATTCTAAAAGCTCTAATTAACATGATAGCTCGAACTGAGTCTTGTGAAGCCTGTTTAATTGAACCTAAATCTAAATCATTTGAGCCTTTTTTTTCTTTTTCAGAGTCCAGCTGATTAAATGAGATGTCAATTTTTTTAATTTTTTTTCCAGGCGACCAACTAGGGCCATTTAAATCGTTAAGAATAAGTTTTTCATCTTCACTAAGGCCTTCAAAGAAATTTTTCCAACTTGATGGTAAAGAGCTAGGGTCAGACAAGTAATCAGAGTAAAATTGATTAATAAATTCAGAATTAATTCCTGTTAAGAAAGAAGTTTTTTTAAAAGTTGTATTGTTATCTGACGATGACATTAATTTATTTTAACATAAATTAATAAAAATCAACCATTTAGTTTATTAAATAGTGTTTTTCCAATATCTGCAGGTGATTTTGAGATAATTATATCTGCGGATTTCATAACCTCTATTTTTTCTTCAGCTCCACCTTTGCCACCAGAAATTATTGCTCCTGCATGACCCATTCTCCTGCCTGGTGGAGCGGTCAAACCGGCAATAAAACCAACTGTTGGTTTCTTAATCTTTTCTCTTTTTAAAAATTCTGCTGCTTCCTCCTCGGCCGTGCCCCCTATTTCTCCAATCATCACGATAGATTTTGTTTCTTCATCTTTTAGAAAAAGCTCTAAGCAATCGATAAAATTTGTTCCATTAATAGGATCACCGCCAATACCTATACAAGTTGATTGCCCCATATTATTTTCAGATGTTTGAGCCACAGCCTCGTACGTCAATGTACCGGATCTTGAAACGATACCAACTGATCCTTTTTTATGAATATTTCCTGGCATAATTCCAATTTTACACTCCTCTGGAGTGATCACTCCAGGGCAATTCGGTCCTACTAATCTTGATTTACTTTTATCTAAAATTTTCTTTACCTGCAGCATATCTAAAATTGGTATTCCTTCAGTAATGCAAACTATTAATTCTATTTGAGCTTCAATAGCTTCTATTATAGCTGCAGCAGCAAATTTTGGTGGTACATAAATCATTGTTGCATTTGCTGAGGTTTTATCTTTTGCCTCTTGTACAGTATTAAATACAGGTAAATTTAAATGAGTTTGTCCACCTTTTTTTGGAGTTACTCCACCAACTAATTTTGTTCCATATTTTAAGGCTTGTTCTGAATGGAAAGTTCCGTGAGTTCCGGTAAAACCTTGGCAAATTACTTTGGTATTTTTATTTACTAAAACTGGCATTTATTTAATTGCCTCTGTAATTTTTTTTGCTGCATCATTCAAATCGGAGGCTGATAGGATTTTTAGACCTGATCCGTCTAAAATTTTTTTTCCTTCTTTAAAATTTGTACCAGCTAACCTTACTACAAGGGGTACCGATAAATTTACTTGTTTTGCAGCGTCTACGACTCCTTGAGCTAATACATCACATCTCATGATTCCTCCAAAAATATTTATTAGTATTCCTTTCACATTTTGATCAGCTAAAATTAATTTAAATGCAGCTGTCACTTTTTCTTTTGATGCTCCTCCCCCAACATCTAAAAAATTCGCTGGTTCTTTGCCATATAATTTAATTATATCCATTGTAGCCATAGCTAAGCCCGCCCCGTTTACCATACATCCAATAGATCCGTTAAGTTTAATATAAGCAAGATCATGTTTACTTGCCTCGATTTCAGCAGGCTCTTCCTCG
>MDTD01075125.1_pt1 | contig 21234 bp, 14 predicted proteins | sample 811221 | NCBI WGS metagenome assembly MDTD01 (sample SAMN05326646, study PRJNA326480) | marine metagenome | isolation source: seawater | place: Pacific Ocean: South West | collected 2011
GCCCTGTTCACATGGTTCCGCAACCGAATCGATTCGCTTGCCTCCGAGGCGGGGCGCGAGGTCGAGAGGCTGGTTCTGCATCTTGAGAGTGGTCAGGTGGCAGGTTCAGGGATGGCCAAATCAAGCTCGAAGAGTGACTGATGCGATTGACCAATCGTGCACAAGGTGATCGGACGCTGATCCTCGAGCTGACCTCGATGGTGGACATCGTCTTTCTGCTGGTCATTTTCTTCATGGTGACATCAGATTTTGCTCGCGATGCCAGAGCGGAGGTTTCCCTGCCTCGTCTCGATGGCGAGCAGATGGAAGGCATGGAAGAGGCGGGCATGTACATCAATCTTGATGAGCATGGCGACATCCTTCTCTCGACATCCGAGCCTCCGGTCTCGCTCGAGGCGCTTGCCGAACGGCTGAGTGTCTATCTCGCGACGGAAGGGGCTCCTCTGGTGACTCTTCGAGCAGACAAACAGGCGCCGATCGTCATCTTCAATGAAATCGTGAGGGTTCTGGAGGCCTCGGGGGTTTCCTCCGTGCGAATGGCCACGGAGGTTCCGAGCAGGCCATGAGATTCTCCATGAAGCAGGAGCGAGGCGGCAAGCGGCTTGTCATGAACATGACCAGCTTGATTGATGTGACCTTCCTTCTACTGGTCTACTTCATGGTCTCGACGGTGATGGCCAAGCCGGAGGATCGTCTGACGCCAACGATCCAGACGCAGAATCAGTCGGCGGGAGGAAGTGACGCCGATTTTCAGCCTCAGTCCGTGGATGTCCTGCTTGTCAATGGTGTTCAGGTCTACCAGCTTGGGCAGCAGACGATGCAGACGCAACAGGAGCTTCGCCAGCGACTGTCGGGCCTACCGGTGGATCTAGGAGTGTTCATCCGGGCGGGGGATGGCGTATCGGTCGGCTTCACCATGGCGGCCATGCAGGCCGCTCGAGATGCTGGATTCAAGCAGGTGACGTATGTGCCGCTGGAAAAATAATCTCACTCATCGATTCGATTCGACGGCCTTCGCTCTGCTTGCTCTACTGCTTGCATGGGGCTCTTCTGGCCCCGCCGTCTCAGCGGAAGAAGTTGATGTTTGGCTGGAGCGTCGTGGATTCACTCATCTGCTTGTCGAACATCTCGAAGGTCAATTGGAGTCCATGGATCCGCAGAAGCGTGGACCTGTCCTGATCCGACTCGCCAGGCTGTATCCGGAGCTCTTGGCGGATGCGAACGATCGTGCTGCACGTATGGTTCTGGAGGAACGGGCGCGTCGACTTCTCGAAGATGTTCGAGGGGCCGATTCGCACGCGCTCGAGTTGGAGTTGTACAACGGCGCCTATCTCGCCATCGAGCAATCCGCTGAACGTCATCGTCTCCGTCTGCTCGGTGATCTGGAGAAGGCGTCGCTGATCGGCGATATCGAAGACCTCATCGACAATTTGAGAAAACTAGGCGTCCGTGTCGACAAGCTGATCGAGTACTCGGGAAAAGGTCTGGAGAGGGCGGCTTCCAGAATTCATGAAGGCAGGACCAAGCAGGCTGTGCTTCTGGCGATGTCTCATCGAATCGACTACCTGCTTGGTTGGTGTCTGTATTACCAGGGCTGGCTTACGGATGAGGTGAAAAAGGCCGAGCAGGCTGAACGCTACTTCGCAACGGTGCTAGGTCTGGATGAATTGTCTCCGGACGAGGTCTCCATGGATCTGCGGTCCAATGAGTTAATAGGATGGTCCATCATCGGGATGGCGCTGGTCAACCAGATGGTCGCATCGGAGACATCGGCGATTGACTGGCTGGAACTGCTCGATGAACCCATTGTTCCGGAGGCCATGCGATCGCGCATAGCTGAATATCAGCTGATCATTCTTCTGGAGGGGCGTCGATTCAAGGAAGCGATGGCATTTCTCGAGAAGTCTTCCAGGAAGCCCGTCTTATGGCTCAGGATGGCTTCAGTCCAGGCGCTTGAAGCGGAAGGGGAGCCTGAGGCGAGAGAGCTGGCTTCCATGTCCCTGGCGGAACTGGCATCCCTTGGTGCGCTGGATCAATTGCAGGACATCGTCAGTCGCTACTCCGATTCCATCAGTGGAGACAGCTTTCCCTTCGCCTATGCGCGAGCCGTCTTGGATCATCGCGAGGCTCGTGACATGCAGGATGCATCCGATGTCGACGAGATGACGAGGCGCGAAGCCTGGATGAATGCGAGAAGAAGTGTCCAGCGGGCCCTTCAGTCCGACGATGTCGATCGATTCGACCAGGCACGTCAACAAGCGCGTCTGCTTCATGCCTTGTCTCTCTATAGACTAGATCAGTTCGAGGAGGCGAGCGAGATCTTCGAGTCGGTTTCCCAGTTTCTCCCCGAGCGTGAATCCGCTGAAGCATTGTGGATGGCGTTCAGATCGGAGGATCGAAGGCTCAATTTGGACCCCGATCTGTCGCGTGAACGCGCCGATGGCTTGATCGCGTCCTATCTCCGACGTTTTCCGGAGGGGCAACATGCCGGTGAACTCAAGGTCATTGTGGCGGCCAGTGAATCCGATCCATCGGATCAGCTTGTCGAGGAGTTGCTTGAGGTGCCTGCCGACTCGCCTGCGCGGCGTAACGCGGAATCTCAGGCAGCCGTCATGCTCTACAGGCTATTCGAGGCTGCGCCGGGCTATCGAAAGAAGGAGCGAGCATCGCGTTTTCTTTCTGTGGCGATTCCAATCATGCAGGCCAATCATGCCTCGGATGATGAGAAGCGGATCTCCAAAGGCGTGGAGCTCGCGCTGCTCGTCCTCAAGGTTGCCACGGATGACGACGTGCGCAGGCTGGTCGCAGCTGATGGAGCCATTGAAATCCTCGGCAGTGAACGATCCCGTCTGCTGCCGAAATGGGATTCGGTTTTGGACGAAGTCGAGTATCGCACCATTCTGATCATGATCGAACGCGACAGATTGGAGGATGCCATGGCGGCTGCCGATCTTCTCCACGATCGTGCGCCGGAATCCGTATGGTCCGGCTTGGCCGACAATCGCATCTTGTTGGCGTCAGAGCGTGCGATCGGTATCTCGGATCAGAAGGCTTCTGCAGTCCCGCACAGATCAATGGTGAAGCTGGGGCTTCGGCTCCTTTCCGGGAAGGGCTCATTCGAAGAGGCTTCGGAGGATCCTTCCTCCAGATTGGTAGCTTCGAAGGTCGGTTCATCCGCTGTTGCCCTGTCGATGATGCCTGAGGTCCCCGAAGAGGAGCGAGCGAGGATGACCGATCTCGCCTGGAGCCTGTACGAGAGACTCCTGGCGGCAGAGCCCCGAAATACATCGTATCTGGCGGCCAGGGCCAGACTCGCCTCTCTGAAAGGGGACAATGAGGAATCCCTCCGATGCTGGCGAATCATTGCCGCAGGCAGTCCTGCTGGTTCGGATCAATGGTTCGAAGCCAGAACCGAGCTTCTTCTCATGCTTGAGCAGGTCGATCCTGAGAGAGCCTCGAAGGTTCTCTCGCAGCATGTGATTCTGTATCCGGAGTATGGTCCCGACCCGTGGGGCGAGGTTCTCAGATCGCTCGCTCAGAGATTGCCGCTCGTTGGGGATGGTGGCGCCCCATGAATGCAATGCATCCAATGAAGCGTTTCCTGGGTCTGGATCCGGAATCGGATCCACTGGATATCCTGGGCCTGTCTGTCAATGACATTGATGAGGATTCGATCCGCTCTTCGGTCGACCGGCGAGAACGACAGATAACGGATCATCCGGATGGTGAATCCGAAGAAGCGAAGAACGTCCGTCAGCATGTTCAGGATGCTGCTCAACTGCTCCTGAATCCAATTGCTCGCCTATCCATTCTGGCTCGGCATGTTCCTCATGAATTGCTCGCAAGAGGTGGGGGTGCTGCCGAATCGTCTCAAAAACTGACCCGATTCGATCGCGATGTACTGGGCATTCTCGTCGCCTGCGGTGGGTGGAATGCACGAAGCAGGGCGCGGCTCATGGCGGTCGCATCTCGTTATGGCGTCTCGAACGAGCGGCTCTTGTCCGTGTTGACGGGTATGGCATCCTGGCTGCAGGGTCGAGCTGCCGAGGCTCGCCCGCAAGCCTCTGTTCTTGCCGACTCGCCATTGCACATTCCCAAGGGGGACATGGACGACAAGGTGGCCGTTGTATTTGACCGGTTCGTGAATCGCTGGATGTCAGATCTTCGAAGTGACGACCCCAAGGCCGTCAACAGAATGTCGGTCCTTTTCGGTGCCGTGGCTTTACTTCTGTTCGGTTTCATGATCTTCCTGTTGACACTGCCATCGGAGGACGTTCCGTCCCAGGAGGGGCGAATCGTCTCCGATGCCAGAACGCCAGAAATCAAATCACCTGTGGTGTCCAGTGGCGGATCGGATACCGAGGCTCCATCCAGTTTGGATGCACGGTTGGTCGGCAGGCCGGACCTTCCCGTCTACATGACCAATGTCGCCGATGCCATCCCCGAGATCATCGGAGATCTTAATGCCATCGTGCTTGATCTGAATGGGAGTGATCCCGCAAGCGGGCAGCATCAGCAATTCGCCGATCTCGTTGGCAAGGCCTCTGCCGGATGGTTCCTCATCGGCCCGGGCCAGCGAACGCTTCTGCTCAGCAGCATCTCTCTGGTGTTCGATTCGATCAGCAGTGATCAGGAATCGCTGGTTGCCTACATGGATGCCCTTCACTTCCAGGCCGGCGTCTTCGACTCAGCCGAGCAGATACCGGAATCGGGATTCCGATCAGGTGTGCTCTCGATGCTTGCTGGATCGTCAAGACAGTCTCCGACGGTCCGTTCTTTGGCGACCACCTTGTTGGGCAGATCGGGTGAGACGGGGCCGAGTTCGATGGATTTCACCTCGGGGGTACTGCATTGTCTCGAATCGTATCTGCCGCGGATGATCGAGTTGATAGATGTCGAGAGCGATTCCGATTTGCAGTGGTATCTGTGGGTGAGCTGCATCGAATCTCTGGGTGACCCGGCATGTCAGGTGGCTTATGTACAGGCGGTCGATGCGATCATAAGAGGAAGCATCAATCCGGCTTCGGCCGGTACGGCCAGGGATGTTCTGGCCGATCTGTTGTCGCTGTTCGATTACGAAGAATCGGCTGTCGCCAGAGACATGGTGCTTGGTTGGTATACGGATTCGGATGTCCCATTGAAACGTCTTGAGATTCTGACGACGCTTCTCGTGGAGCTGGGCCTCTCGGATCGATTCGATGAAAAAATGATCATTCGGCCGGAGTCCGGGCCAGCTGTTGCCCGGGAACAAAGGGAATCGCTGAGCCGGTCTTGGGGCGGAGGTCTCTCAGACGAATTCGAGTGGAGGAGTCCGGTTCCCGATGGATTCGATCCAGTCAGGGTGGGCACTTGGGATACGTTATGGAGGGGCATCCAATCCGAGGTGATGCAGATGTCGGATGCCGCGCTTCTTCAGCGACAAGTCGAGATGCGTCTCCTCAACGAGGCGGCTGCGGCATTGAGCGAGGGGCGCAATGAGGTCGGGATGAAGTTGATTCGAGAGTTCGAGAACGGGATTGGGGAAGTGCAGGATTCCTCAGCAATGATTGCTCCCGATCTTGTTTCATTGGATGAGTGGTCCGCTCGACTCAAGCTTGCTCGTACTCGGGATGACAAGTTGAAGGTCCTGGATCAGCTGAGGGGTGTTCCACCGGGCAGCTTCAGCTCGGCTGCTGCAATCCAGCTCGCTGGTGTCGCCTATCAGTCGACCTCAGCCATTCGATCCAGAGCCCAGGAGCTCATCATCGGTCGATTCTCCGAGGATCCCGAGGTCATGATCGCTTTGCTTGATTCTCTTCCTGATCGTGTGACCAAGGAGATCGGGGCCTTTCTCGAATCGGTTCTCGATAGGGAGCTGCCCGAAATCCGTTCTGAAAGATGGCGTTCAGAAGTGCGAAGATTGCTGGTGGAGAGATCTCTCCTGCTGCGACTGGCCAGCTCGGCGATCATAGATCGATACTCCAGACGGCTGTCGGCGTCATATGTCGACGAGTCGAGCAGGCTCGGAATGAAGGCCCTTTCGACCATTTCTGGACAGTCTCCAGGCGATGCCATCACACTGCTATGTGCTGTCAGGATGAATCGGCTGGAGGAGCTTCTGTCCTTGTCCGATGCCATGGTGCTTACAGATCTGGCGAAGAGGCACGAGGCAAGGCGTAGGCTTGCGGGTGATGCCATGCAGGCTTCGCTGATGCAATCCTTGTTCCTTTTCGAGTTGCTTGCCCTTGAGTGGTCGACCAGATTGCCATCGCTTTCTGAGGACATTGAAATTTTGGTGGATGATCTCAGGCTCGATCTTCCGGTGGCATCGCATGTGCTTGAGCAAATGGTGCTTGTGGAAGAGGCTTCCGGTCGCATATGGGAGAAGGTGCTTGATGCGTTCGTTCGAAGACAGGAGGCGCTTGGATGAAATCGATGATTATGGCCTTCCTATTGATGACGATGCTCATCCCCATGGCGTTCTCGGATGAACATGTCCGCTACATTGAGCGTCTTGAAAGATTGAGTCCGGAGGATCCTGCCGGCTATTTCGAGTTGGCGGAAGATGTCGTCGATGCGGGCACCTCGCCTGCTGATGTAGCGCTTGCCATCAGATTGTACGTGCTTGCGGACCATCTGAATCCGGTCATGTACCGCCGAAGTTCGATTCTTGGGATACAGCCGTTGGTCGATGATCCGTCCGTTCGTCGTTTGCTGCAGGCCAACTTGCGTGCGGCGACGCCGCATTCGTCGTACATGCCGGCGGAAGGCCATTGGTCGACTCGTGACGACGAGATGGTTTTGAATGCGGTGGACGCGATATCCGCATTTCGAAATGGTGATGAAAAGAAGTTTCTTCGCCTTGTCGATTCGACTGAAGTCATCGATATTCTCGAGGCCAATGCGGATCGGCTTCCCGGGGATGTCGATTGGATGCGAAGGCGAATCGAACAGAAGCAGAGCAAGGGTGTCGAACTGAGTGAAGATGATCAGGTGTCGACGCTCGAGTTTCAGGCCGAGTTGCTCGGTAGTGACGATCAGCCCTGGTCTGTCGTTCTTCGTACTGGAGAGGGCCGTCCACTGACGGTCATCGAGCCGATCCCGCTGGCGGATATTTTCGGCATCTCCGCAGATCGGGCGCGTTGGATCGACGGGGATTGGTCGCCATAGGGTCTACTCGGGATCCGTGTCCTCGTCCTCGCCGGGGGGAGGAAGCATGGAATCGCCTTCATCGAGGAGCCCGCGATCGGCAACCGCATCACGGTCTCCGAGCGGCAGTTGATCGAACTGTCTCTTGAGCATGCCGAGTTCCAGAAGCGATCGGACACGAGTGATCAATTCATGTTTGTTGACGGGTTTGGCGATGAAGTCATTCGTTCCGCACTCGACTGCCCGCTCATAGTCGCCGACTTCATTCAAGGCGGTGACCATAATGACGATGATGTCGCGTGTTGATGGTTGTGATTTGAGCTTCTCGCAGACCTGGAAGCCTGATACCCGTGGCATCATGACATCAAGCAGCATCAGGTCCGGTGTCGAGGACTCGACAAGTTCAAGCGCTTCGTCCCCATCCGTTGCGGTGAGGATCCGACAGCCCAGATCTTCCAGATAGGCCTGCATCAATTCCAGATTCTGCTGATTGTCATCGACGATCAGGATGGTTGCAGCAGCCAGATCAGGAAGGGGGTTCGTGGGTGTGGGGTTGCTCATGAATCGAGGCTCCGAGCTTGGCAGGGGTTCTCAGGTGCCCCGATGACGGGGCCTGATGGGCATGGTATCGATCCTGAGCTCTCCTTGGATTGATGTGGATCGGAGTGCCATGAGGATCCAATTCGCTGCTAGAATACGGGATTGTCCCTAAGTCCCTGCCGTATCGGAGAGCCTCATGGCCGAAATCCAGAAGCCAGCCAGTTGGACCGATGAATTCAATGTTCCGACCCCCGAGGCGCTTCGTAAGGAGCTCGTCGAGGAGTCTACGGAGACCTTTGATCAGCTTCGAAAGCTGATGAACGGATTCGATGGTGTGACGGAGGATTGTCGCTGGTACGGCGATTGTTGGCATTGGTCATTGACCTATCTGCTCGACGAACAGCCGTTTCGCGAACCCTCGGATGAATGGGACCCCCTGGCCTTGATTATTCCGGCACCGGAGGATGTCCAATTGGCCATCTCCATGACGCCTGAATTCGCCTCTTCGATCAACACCCGCCGCTTGAAGAGGGGGGTGCGTGATGGTCTTGAGTTGGGTAGTCCACCATTCACGACCCGATGGGCCGTATGGTCCATCCCAACCCCGGGGCTACTTCCGGAATTGGCAGGCCTGATCAAGCAGAAGATCGCCTGGCTCAGGACACACTGAGAAGATCGTCGGCTGCGTGTGGGCAAACGGCGACACACCCGGTCCCACCAGAGACCCCGGGTGCATCGTCCTGTTGATCGTTTGTATGTCAGTGCAATCAGGCGGCAGGCTTGCGGGACACGATTGCTGTCGTATCACCAAGTCGTTCCCATGAGGATCCGCGGGGTTCGAGCGTGTGCTGGAGATGAGCCAGATATCGCTGGAGGTCAAGAGGGGAGAACTCATCAAGCCAGCCCAGATCGGCGGTTGGGTTGATGTCGTGAATAAGGTCAATCAGTCCTGTCTTGGTCAGCATGGCGTCTACTCCCTGTGTGCTCGAGTTCAATCGGCTGCTGGTTCATCTTTCGGCACGATGCGTGTCGCATGGGGAGCGGATAACAACAGCCTTCAGTCGACCTGATGGCCATTTGCGCATTCGATTCACAACAAGGGGCGGATGGTTGAAATCGAAACCACATCATGTTGTGTTGAAAAAAAAGAGGGCGGTTACGTCCGGGCATAGTCCGCTAATCGGCCGCTTGATGCAGGGGGGCGGCTGAGTCCGAGAAGAAGCTCGTCGCGACTACTCCGCCCGGCCTTCGCCTTGTCGGATCGTATGAACTCGATTGGTCTCGAGGGCGTCGAACCGTTCCTTCGAACCATCCGGCCAGAGAATGTCCAGATACTCGACACTGGTTATTGGACCGAGCCCCAGATGGGCCCGCGGATCGTTCGAGGCGTAGTAGCTGCCCGCAGGATGGATCATGCGGGTGATCCGGCGATCGCCCGCCTTGACGGTCAGCTTGGCTCCGATGGCGTCTCGGCCATTCCTGTCGAGTGCCTTGATGAGCATCCATCGGCCTTTTTCTTCATTGATGTTTCGATAGACATTGGCTGCCGCATCTTTGTTGATCACGATGATGTCGATCTTTCCGTCATCATCAAGATCGCCGAATGCGGCGCCTCGGCTTGTTCTGGGCTTCTGATTGGCGACTCCGCCAACAGGTGTCCTTAGGCTCATTCGGTCCCCGGCTTTCCCTGAAAGCAGGATGTTCATTTCGGCGTATGGGTCATCTCCGGAAACGGACTCTCCGGCTCTCTGGACACGGCCTGTGGCTTCATACAGATCGAGGTATCCATCATTGTTGAAATCCACCCATCCCAGTCCGAAACGCGTGTACTTGGATGTGGTGGTCTTGATCCCGGATCTGGCAGTCAGGTCGGTGAAGTGATCGCCATCGTTCCGGAACAGGGAATCGGATTCGCCTCCGAGATTGCATACAAGCAGATCTATGTCCCCGTCGTCGTCCATGTCTGTTGAACCGACTCCCATTCCAGCCTTCTCCTGGCCATCGTTGTCCACCGAGCAACCGGATTGCAGTCCCGTATCCACAAAACGTCCATTCCCCTGATTGCTCCACATCGTGTCAGGCATTCCGTCATTGGCAATGAAGATGTCGGGGAAACCATTCTGGTCGTAGTCTGCAATTGAGATTCCCAACGCTGTCCGGGCATTGGAGGCAATTCCGGATGCTCGTGTGATGTCCTTGAAGCGACCATCGCCCAGATTCAGATACAACCGGTCGATTGCAGGCGTCGGGTAGTTGGTGGGGGCGCAGTAGTCTTCTCCGCCCTGTGTAGCATGGCAGGTGATTTCCGTTTCGGGAGACCATTCAAGGTAGTTGCCACTGTAGAGGTCCAGATCCCCATCCAGATCGATGTCCAAGAATGCGGCTGCGGATCCCCAACCGTCATCACCGAGCCCCGCCATTTCAGTTACATCCGTGAACTGTCCGTCGTCATTTCGAAGAAGCGTGTTTCGGCCCAGATTGGCGATGTAGATATCTGTATCACCATCGTTGTCATAATCGCCAACAGCAGGGCACATGCCATAGCCGCGAACTGATCGCGATGGAAGTGCGGCCTCGGTCACGTCAGTGAATTTGAAATCACCATCGTTGCGATACAGCTTGTCGGAGACATCGTTTGACAAGGGGTCCTTGATGGCATTCACCAGCTGGCCACCTTGAACAAAGTACAGGTCGAGGTCGCCATCGTTGTCATAGTCGATCATGGCGATTCCGCCACCGATGATTTCAGGAAGATTGAATTCACCTTGGGCACCTGAGATCCAATTGAAATCAACTCCCGATGGCCCCGACTTGTTTTCGAACCAAGGAGCTGTATCGATTTTCAGGCTGGATGATGGTGCGGTTTCCTGATGGTCATCATCCTTGTCGCATCCATGCATCGTGAACGTGCCGGTGATGGTGGCAAGCAGCAGGCTTGTTGTAAGCGGGTGGGTCATTGCTGGGATTTTTCAAAGGCTTCGAACTTCTGTCGCATCATGAGAATCGACTGATTTCGGGGAAGCACGGCGAGGCCGTCGCTCAGTGTCTTGAAGGCCTCATCACGCTTGAATTGAGCGTAGCGCGATTCCGCCAGGACGCACCATCCCAGCGGATTGGTGGGGCTGACCTGCGTGACGAGTAGCGCCTCTCGTTCAGCATCGGCAGGGCGGCGGGCTCTCATCAGCACATTGGCGTATTGAAGCCGCTCATTCGGATCCTCTACACCAAGCTCAAATGCCTTGTCGAGCGTCGTGGCGGCTTCCGGAAGATTGTCGCTCAGAATGTAGAGTCGGCCCAGCTGCAGATGCGCAGCGGTCATGGTGGGGTTGATATCTATCGATCTCATCGCATGAGTCATGGCCAGAGAGGAATCGCCTTTTTGGTTGTAGGCAAGAGAGAGATTGAGGTGCGTGGCGGCATTTTCAGGATCGATCTTCTCTGCCTGCTTCAGTACCACCAGCCATCGCCTGATATCGCCTTTTCGCCGGTAGATTTCGCTTTGGCGATGCATCAGATTCACATCTTGAGGCCATTTCAACATCGCCTCTTGAATTCGTGCGGAGGCGTCGGTGTTTCTGCCTTGCTCAAGCAGATCATCGATGCGACTCAGTGATGCATCGATTCCACGCTCGAATTCCTTCAATTCAGTTTGCCAGAGATCCGGAAAGCTGGGCTTGCGAGGATCTCCCTGAGCGAGCCATGGTTCGGCCAACGCAGGCTGTCTTTCTCTTTGATAGGTCTGCCCTATCAGGTACCGGATGTAGGGGTGTTGCACCTTGGCCAGAAGTTGTTCAAGGACGACTCGTGCTTCCGATGGTCTGTCCTGTTCCATTATCGCCAATGCGCATGCGACATAGCCTCCGGGATTGTTGGGGTCGATCGTGATCGATTGTCTCGCCAAGGCCTCGGCTTCAGCTGCTTGGCCCATCTCGATATGCCAGAAGGCTGGCTGCCACCAGAGAGGAGATCTTTCGGGCGAAGCATCACGTGCGGTGGCCATGGCGGATACGGCATCCTCGTAGTTTCCAAGCTTGTATTGAGCTTGTGCCAGCATGTACCAGTGCTGCGGGGCTGTCGGCTCGACAGAAAGAATCTGATTCCAGGTCGCCACGGCCGTCTGAGGCATGGCATTGGCCTGATAGATCATCGCCAGTTCCGCTCTGTTGGTGATATTGCTGGGGTCCGACTGGATCGTGGCCAGCTGGGCTTCGATCGCCTGCTTGACTTCGCCTGCCGGCGCCATGCCCTGATCGGGACTTGGTGGTGGTGGCAGTGTGGACGCAGAGTCGCTGCATCCCCAAGTCGCAAATGCGATCATGAGTACCAGCGGTACAGCACAGATGTATTTCAGTGCAGATGCCATGCCCGATGATACAAATTAGGAGCCTGCCCGGGCTGTCAGATCTCGGAAGTTGTCTGGTTGCCTGCTACTATTCATTCAAATGGCAAGCATCCCTCATGCAGCAGCCTGTCAGACCTCGTTCGAGGCACCTCGTCACCGTGACGAGATTGCGGATCGGACTGGGCGAATGATTCAAATGGTTGAACAGACAGTGGTTGGGTATGAGCCCTTCTTCGATGTCCGATTGCTCGTATTCCCTGAATTCGCTCATGCCGTTCCCATTCACGATTCGGTCAGACGACTTCGCAGTGAGCTGGCCGTGGAGCTTCCAAATGAGCATATCACGGCTTACGAGAAGGTCTGTCGCAAGCTTGGTTGTTACATACAGACAGGTACCTTCATCGAGCACGATCCGGAGTTTGGCGATGACATTCTCTTCAATACGACGATGCTTGTTGGTCCCGATGGCCCGTTGTTGAAGTATCGAAAAGTGAACCCATGGATCCCCTGGGAGATTCATGCCTCGCCTCACGATGTTGATCCGAAGGGCGATCACTTCCCTGTGGCAGATACGGAAATCGGTCGAATCGGTGTGGCGATCTGCTACGACTGGCTGTTTCCGGAATCAATCAGGCAGCTTGCATTCAACGGAGCGGAAATCATCTGTCGGGTTTCCGCGTACATGGATCCCTGGGGTGCGACGCCACCGATGGATTGGTGGACGGTCATCAACAGGGCAAGAGCGATCGAGAATCGTGCATTCGTGGTGGCATCAAATCAGGGCGCTTCAATGGAGGGCTATCCCCCCTTCTCCTGGCCGGGCGGGAGCATGGTGGTGGATTACGACGGACGACTACTCGCTCAGGCGGATCCCGGCCCGGGTGAAAAGATTGTGGTAGCTCCGATCGATGTGCGGGCCTTGAGGGAGACAAGGGCCCGTTCACTCGGTCACGACATGATGTCCCACTACAGGCCCGAGCCACATGCCTATGCTTCGAAGGGGGGTCTGAGACCACCTGATGCTCATCCGCTCACGAAAAGATCCTTGGAAGACAGAATTCGCCGATCAAAAGGGGATATGACTTGAGACGCCTCTATCCAATCCTGGCTTTGATTGCAGCTTCGATCGCGATGATTCCGGGTTGTGGGCAATCCGACTCGGGTGCCGGGGAGGCCTCCGCCTCGCTTCCAGCGAACTTGATCGAGGGCAACAACCGTGGCGTTGGATTGATGGGTCAATTCGACTACGACGGTGCGTGGGAGGTCTTCAATGGTCTTGTCGAGAGCTATCCGGATCATCCTCAGCTTCGCATCAATCTCGCCATCGCCCAATTGAATCGTCAGGGTCCCGGTGACGAGCAGGGGGCGATGAAGATCCTTGAAGAGGTCATCGATGAGCATCCTTCCAATCTGAGGGCTTTGTACGTCTCCGCCATTCTCTCGGGATACATGGGTGATGTCGAAACATCCAACAATCGATTCAGGCTCGTCGCAGAGGCCGATCCCTCGGATGCCTATGCGGCGTACTACACGGGGCAGGGCTTTGCCCAGTCTGGTGAGCATGCGCAGGCGATTGAGTGGTTCGAACGATCAATGGAACTGGATCCCTATCTTCGTAGTGCCATCTATGGAGCAGCTCAGGCTACGCGTCGAGCAGGTTCATCAGAGGAGGCGGATCGTTTTCTCGAGGAGTTCCAGCTTCTGGCAGACAACCCTCGGGCCCATCTTGCGGAGATCAAGTACACCAAGATGGGTCCAAAGGCAGAAGTCAAGGTGCTTGGAGATCCGGTGGAGGTGAAACCTCTCAATCCGGAGACCATCTGGGGAGAGGCTCGCGAATTGGTCTCGCTGACATCGGTCAAGGCCTCCACCCAAGTCGGTGTCTCGGCCTGTGATGTGAATCTCGATGGGCGACTGGATCTGTTCTGCAATGGACTGCGGGTTTCCGGTGCTGTGGACGACGCGTCGGTGATGCTTTGGAATTCCAACAGTGGATGGAAGCTGGACTGGGATTCGCCATTGGCAAAGGTCTCTTCGGTGCAATCCTCCATGTGGGGCGATGTGGATGGCAATGGCTGGCCGGATGTGTTCCTGTGTCGCAATGGAGCCAATCAGCTCTGGTTGCAGACGGATGGACAGTGGACACGCGACGACTCCATCGAATCTGTGGAAGGCCCCGCCCTGAACACGGTGGACGGCGCCCTCTTCGACGCTGATCATGATGGCGATCTGGATATCTACGTCGTGAATGAAGACGGGCCCAACGTCCTGCTGAACAACAATCGTGACGGAACATGGCGAAGCATCGGTGCCGAGGAGGGATTGCCGGCCATTGACAGGGGTTCCAGGCAAGTGCTTGTCGCCGACATTGATCGCGACAGGGATCTGGATCTCATTGTTCTGAACACCGAACTGCCCAACGACGTGTTCATCAACGATCGATTATGGAGATATCGGAAAGCAGAAGGCTTCGACTCGCTTCGATCGCATGCGGCCACCGCCATCATCGCCGCAGATCAGGACGCCGATGGTGCAATCGAATTGATCACTCGTGGAATCACCGGCGAGATGCACCACTGGATGCCCGCCGATGATGGTCAATGGGTCTCCGCTCCGATTCAAGAGGCGGTTGGCCTTGGTACTTCCATCGAGCCCATGCCCGAGTTGGCGATGCTTGATGTCACTGGTACTGGTGAAGGCACCTTGCTCTATCCCGTCGATGGCGGTTTGCAGTCGGGTACTCGGCTGCTCTCGGCCTCGGGTTTGAAAAGCTGGGTACCCGCGAGTCTGCAGGTCGAAAAGGGGCCCTCGATCGTTGCGATTGAATCGAGTTCTGACGGAGGACTTCGCCTGGTTGAGTTTCCACCCGGTCCCGGAAGATTGCCGTTCATCGCCGTGTCATTTACGGGGCAGGATGATCCCGGGCAATCGATGCGATCCAATGCCAGTGGTATCGGGACACAGTATGCCGCTCGTCGTGGAACCAACTGGAGCATCGGGCAGGTGTTGAGGGACGACTCCGGCCCCGGTCAGAGTCTGCAGCCGGTCTCGATCGGTCTGGGGCAAAGTCCTCGTCTGGATTTCCTGGCCATCGAATGGTCCGATGGCGTGTATCAGACCGAGCTTGGGCTCTCTGGGTCCACGGTCATCGAGGAGACTCAGCGGCAGCTCTCCAGCTGCCCGGTTCTCTTCATGCATGATGGTGAAGAGTACGTGTTCATCAGTGATCTGCTGGGGGTCGGAGGCATCGGCTTCAGGACGGGGCGTGACACGGTCGTCAGTCCTCGCCCCTGGGAGCGTTTCCTGATGCCGGAGATCGAGTGGAAGACTGATACGGTCGATCTGATCCTGGCTGAACCGATGGAGGAGTCCTGTTATCTCGATTCGATCAAGCTCGTTCAGTGGGCGCTTCCTCCAGGTTGGTCGATGACATTGGACGAACGCATGGGGACGGGGCTGCCCAAGCCAACCGGCGAGCCGGTCTTCTATCGAAGTTCGATGAGTCCGTCATCCGCGACGGTCGTCGATGGGACCGGTGTTCTGGATGATCTTCTGGAAGTCGACGGTCGGGCAGTTGATCCCGGGGATGTCGATACCCGTTTTCTCGGCCGCCTGAAATCCCCGCAGGTGCTCACGCTCATGTTCGAGCGTCCGCTACAGGAGCTTCAGGGGCAGCCTGTTCTCGTGATGGATGGGTGGGTCGAGTATCCGTATTCGCAGACCTGTTTCGCGGCCTGGCAGGCGGGCGCCACATACGATCCGCCGACCATCGAGGCGATGGATGCAGATGGTCGATGGATGACGATCCTTGAGAAGGTGGGATATCCCGCCGGCATGCCTCGCCAGATGTCGGTTCCTCTGGATGGGCTGCCTGACGACTGCCGAGGTTTGCGCATCAGTACGAGTCTGGATCTCTACTGGGATTCGATCAAGGTGGCTGGGAGTGAGCCATGTCCAGGTGCTCGCCGAGTGGTGCTTCCCATGGCCGGTGCGGATCTCATGTATGTGGGTTTCCCGGCAAGAACCAACAGTGATCAGAAGTATCCAGGATTCGACTGGTCCAAGCGTGCGCCGCTTTGGGACACCCGTTACCAGAAGGGGTTCTACACTCGCTATGGAGACGTCTCTGAGCTCATAAGGCACCACGATTCAGCGCTCGCCATCTTCGGCACGGGGGAGGCTGTCAACATCAGGTTTGAGACTCCGGAGTCGAAGCTGTCTCCAGGCTGGTCCTCTCGTCTTGTCCTCGAGATCGAAGGCTGGTGCAAGGACAAGGACATGTTCACCGCAGACGGTGACACGATCGAACCATTGCCGGTGGAGGCTGTCGGTGAAGCATCGCTCCTTCATGAGGGATTCAATGACAGGTGGATGGGGGGGCGATGATGGATTCTGAAGCCGCCACTCAGGAACGCAGAAGAGCTGTTCTGCTTGACGTGCTTCGGCGTCAGCAGATCCACTCTCAAGGCGATCTGGTCAAGATCATGGTCGCCGAGGGCATTTCGGTCGATCAGGCCACGCTGTCGCGGGATCTCCGATCGATGGGCATCACCAAGGGAGCCTCGGGCTACGAGCCGACGTCCTTGGGCGAGACGGATAGGGCGGCACGCAGGCGGCTGGCTGATCTGTTGAAGGAACATCTAATCAGTGTCGAATCAGCGGGTCTGATCCTGGTACTGAGAGTGACCTCTGGATATGCGGGTCCAGTAGCGATCGAGATCGATCAATCGGGTGGGGCGGGATTGCTGGGATCGATTGCCGGCCGTGACACCGTTTTTCTTGCCTTTCAAGGAGAGTCGGCACAGCGACGGTATCAGGCCGATCTTGCCAAGTTGTCCTCCAGACATGATTTAAGGCCCTGAATTCCTCACTTTAACTTCTGGATTGCCCGGTTTATGGTTGTTAAAAGCCTGTGGCTACTCAATCATCATGTAAATACAGCAATGAAAGTCCACCCAGAGCCGATAGGGTGTTCGGCAAATGCCCAGTGCACCGGAAAATACGAAGAACCAATCATCCGGTCGCCCCGTGCGCCCTCGCTATCGTGCGGTAATAGGGCCCAAGCTCAAAGTACTTCTCATCTGCCTTTTTGCATTGTTCGCCTTGCTCGTCGTGAACTCGGTGTACCTCGTAGCCATTCGGATCATGGGTCTCTCGACAGGCGAGAGCTATGAGAACTGGTTCTATCTGATCATGTTCCTGGCCCATCTGATCATGGGCCTGGCGTTGGTCATTCCGGTGATTCTGTTCGGCATCGGTCACATCAGGAATGCTCATAACCGTCCGAATCGCCGTGCTGTTCGGGCAGGGTATGCGCTATTCAGCAGCGCGATCATATTGCTCGTGACAGGCGTCGTTCTGATGAGAGTCGAGGGGATCATCGACATACGCGATCAGATCGCTCGTTCGATCATCTGGTGGATACATGTGTTGGTACCGCTGGTTGTGATCTGGCTCTTCATCCTTCATCGATTGGCCGGCCGAAGGATCAAGTGGGGGGTCGGTCTTGGATGGGCGGCCGTCGCAGGTGTGTTCGCGTTGATCATGGTCGCTCTCCAGTCCCAGGATCCTCGCCAATGGAACATCGAGGGCAATCCGGAGGGTGATCAGTACTTCTTTCCCTCCCTTGCCAGAACAGTCTCAGGTGATTTCATCAGCGAGGAAGTGCTCCAGAACGACGAGTACTGCCTCGAGTGCCATGCGGACATCCACGATTCCTGGATGCACTCCGTCCACAAGTTCTCTTCGTTCAACAATCCCGCCTATCTAGCGTCCGTAAAGGAGACGAGGGAGATGGCCCTCGAGCGAGACGGCGATGTGAACGCATCGCGTTTCTGCGCTGGCTGCCATGACCCGGTTCCGTTCTTCAGCGGTGCGTTCAACGATCCCGATTACGACATGGTGAACGATCCGACGGCGCATGCAGGCATCACCTGCACGGTCTGCCATGTGATCAGCAACGTGAACAGCCCGCGGGGAAATGCCGACTACACGATCGATGAGCCCCAGCACTATCCGTTCGCCTTCTCCGACGATCCCGTTCTCTCATGGGTCAACAAGCAGCTCGTGAAGGCCAAGCCGGAATTCCACAAGAAGAGCTTCCTCAAGCCGCTTCATCAGACGGAGGACTTCTGCGGGGCCTGCCATAAGGTCCACCTGCCTGAAGAACTCAACGAATACAAATGGCTTCGTGGCCAGAATCATCTGGATTCCTATCGGCTCAGTGGTGTTTCCGGGCACGGCGTCGAGAGCTTCTACTACCCGCCCATTGCCGAGGTCAACTGCAACAACTGCCATATGCCGTTGATGCCCTCCACGGATTTCGGCGCACAGGTCCGTGACGACTCGGGCATACCCAAGGTGCATGACCACATGTTCCCATCCGCCAACACCGCCATGGCGAGGATGGTCGACATGGCGCGTCCTGACGAGACCATTGCCAAGCATCAGGAGTTTCTCGAAGGGGTGATGAGGTTGGATCTCTTCGGATTGAAGAAGGGTGGCGAGATCAATGGCGAACTGCTTGGTCCACTCAGGCCGGAGCTTCCGGTTCTTGAGCCAGGAGAGGAATACCTTCTCGAGGCGATTATCAGAACAGTAAAGATGGGGCATCTGTTCACCCAGGGGACAGCGGATTCAAACCAGGTCTGGGTCGATGTCGTGGTCACCTGCGGCGATGAGGTCATTGGCGAGAGTGGGCAGATGAACGACGATGGCGAAATCGATCCCTGGTCCCACTTTGTGAATTCGTTCGTGATAGATCGAGAGGGCGATCGTATCGCCCGTCGAAACGCACAGGACATCTTCACGTCCCTGTACAACCATCAGATCCCGCCCGGTGCGGCAGATGCTGTCCACTATCGATTCCATGTACCTCAGGATTGCAAGGGGCCTGTGACGATTCATGCGGCGTTGAAGTACCGGAAGTTCGACACCGAATACATGCGGTTCGTCCATGGCGATCAGGAGTGGGTGAACGAGCTGCCGGTCACTGTTCTGGCGGAGGATGTGGTGGTCCTTCCCGTGGAGGGTGGGAGTCCTGTGCTTGCCGAGCAGGAGATGGAGGTCCCCGAGTGGGAACGATGGAACGACTATGGAATCGGCTTGTTCCGCAAGGGGGATCTGGGAGAGTTGAAAGGTGCCGAGGCGGCCTTCTCGAGGGTTGAGGAGCTCGGCCGTTCGGAAGGGCCTATCAATCTCGCCAGGGTCTATCTCAAGGAAGGTCGGGTCACCGAGGATGCGCCCGGTGCATTGTCCAGAGCCGCCCAGATGGATCACAAGGGCCGTGAGTGGCATCTCCTCTGGTTCGGTGGCCAGGTCGATAAGCAGAATGGCCGACTTGATGAAGCCATCAGCAAGTTCAAGCAGGTCATCGAGGGCGGATTCGAGCAGGCGGCCGGTCGAGGGTTCGATTTCGCCCAGGATTGGCGTGTGCTGAACGAACTGGGCAACACGCTGTATCAGCGGGCACGTCAGGAACGAGGGCCTGCCCGGAAGGAACAGCGAACGATTCTGATGGAGGAGGCTGCCGGTTTCTTCGAGGCCACCCTCGATCTGGATCCGGAGAACGTCGACGCCCACTACAACCTCAAGCAGATCTGGGCGGATCTGGGTGACGAGGAGAAGTCGGCTCATCATGCCTCGTTGCATTCGACCTACAAGGTCGATGACAATGCTCGTGATCACGCGATTTCCGAAGCAAGAAGAAAGTATCCCGCCGCCAATCGTGCATCCGAAGCCGTTGTGATCTACGATCTGGATGTCTTCCCAGCTTCCAGTTCCGACGAGGGATCATGACCGAGCCAGATAGGCGTCCTGAAGATGAGGGCGTGAATCAACCCGAGCCCGTTGACGAACAGATCCAGGATGATGAGATCATCGGGGTCGTGTTTCGCCGGTCATTGATCGTCCTGGTCTTGCTGCTGGGCATAGGCCTTCTGATCTGGTTGCTCACTGGTTTCGGAGGGCAGGATCAGGAAGTCATCATCGAGAAGGAGGTCGTGGCCCCTGAGGCCCTGGTGCCCGATCTGGCCGTGCTGCCCGATGTCTCCTTCAAGGACATCACTCGAGAGGCGGGCATCGACTTCATACATGAATCAGGTGCTCGCGGCGAGAAGATGCTTCCCGAGACCATGGGTTCCGGCGTCGCCTTCTTCGACTACGACAACGATGGGGATCAGGATCTTCTTCTGATCAATTCGGCGAACTGGCCGCATTCCCCAGAAGCGTCCACAGCCAGTCCAGCGGCCTTGTATGAGAATGACGGGACTGGGGCCTTCAGGGATGTGGCAGCCTCCAGCGGGCTCTCAGACACGATCTACGGCACCGGAGTGGCGGTCGGGGATGTGGATGGGGATGGACGTCGCGACGTCTTCATAGCGGCCGTCGGGCCAAATAGGCTCTATCTCAATCGTGAAGATGGTTTCATCGATGTGACGAGTGAAGCGGGGGTCGCCGGAGGCCCGACCGTCTGGGGTAGCAGTCCCGCCTTCGTCGACTACGACCTTGATGGCGACCTTGATCTGCTCGTGCCCAACTACGTCGATTGGAGCCGGGAGAAGGACCTTGCCCTGAACTTCACTCTCAATGGGACTGATCGGGCCTACGGGCCGCCCAAGCAGTATGCGGGTACTCAGCCCTATCTGTATCGGAACAGGGGAGACGGCACCTTCGAGGAGGTCTCCGAGGCAGCGGGGCTTCATGTTATCAATGACGCCAGCGGGGTACCCGTCGGCAAGTCGCTGGCAGTGGTCCCGATCGATGTCGATCGTGATGGTTGGATTGATTTCATCGTGGCCAACGACACGACTCGCAATTTTCTATATCGCAATCTCGGGAACGGTACATTCGAGGAGGTCGGTTCGAGATTTGGTGTCGCCTATGACGATCGGGGGCAGGCGACGGGAGCGATGGGAATCGATGCCGCCCATTATCGAAATGACGAGTTGATGGGTATCGGCATCGGCAACTTCGCCAATGAAATGACGAGTTTCTATGTCGGTGATGGTGAATTCTTCTCTGATGAGGCCATCCTCGAGGGGATCGGTTCGCCGACTCGTCCACTGCTTTCCTTCGGTCTGTTCTTCTTCGACTACGACCTTGATGGACGCCTCGATCTCTTTCAGACCAATGGGCATCTCGAGGAGGAGATCAGCCAGATTCAGTCAAGCCAGAAATATCGCCAGCCGGGGCAGTTGTTCTGGAATGCGGGTCCCGATCAGGCA
>MDTD01003298.1_pt1 | contig 21233 bp, 21 predicted proteins | sample 811221 | NCBI WGS metagenome assembly MDTD01 (sample SAMN05326646, study PRJNA326480) | marine metagenome | isolation source: seawater | place: Pacific Ocean: South West | collected 2011
AAACATAGTTTATATTATTCTTTTAATAAGCTGGTTGAGTTCTTTATTACCTTGATCGAATTTTATTTTATACTGGAAATTTTTAAGTACTTTTTTCCATTTTAGACTAGACATATATTCAATTTTTTTAAATTTTTTTTCAAAATTTTGATAATTATTATTTTTTAGAAAAAAAATCGGTTTTTGTTTTTCAAAGTATGTGGAGATAAATTTTTTATTTAAATTTCCCAAATTATTAAAAAAAAGAACTTTATATCCTCTGGATAATAATTCATAACCTAGATTTGAAGACATTGATATTATGACTTTCGACTCTGCAGCAAGTTGATAACTTGTTTTTTTTTCATAATTAAAAGATCCTAAATATTTTTTATAAAATTGAATTTCATTTTCAAAAAAAATGTCAGTGCCTAAATGTTTTTTATCTATTCTAAAACTATTAAGTGCTATTTTTGGAATAATTTTATATCTCAGACAAAACATTCTAATATTTCTTAAATAGGATTTAATTGCTTTTAGGTGTAAGTTAGAATTTTTTAATCTGAACTCTGAAATTATCAATAGTTTATTTTTTATATTTTTTTTTAAAATAATTTCATTGTTTTTTAATGATCCTAATTCCAAAAATTTTGCTTCAATTAAATCAAAAAATAATTTTGTTTGAGATTTATCGTAACTTAAAAAGTAATCGCATGAGCAATTTTTAAGAAGTTTTTTATAAATTTTTTTTTCAAAAGGGTAAATATAACTATGTTGATAAGTAATTGTAATTAAGTCTTTTTTAATTTTTTTGATTCTAAAAGCTAAGCCAGTTATATTATGCCCAATAACTATCTTTGCTCTACTTAAGTCTATTAAGGTTAAAAAATATAACTCTTTTAAACTCATGCCTAACCTTGGAAGAATAAATAAATTTTTAAGCATAAATGGGAATATAAATAAGTTTATTTTTTTTAGGTCAATAAAGTTATATGAGTATTTTGTAAATTTTAATTTAGCAAAATTATCATCGAACAAAAGTATGTTCGAATGTTTAATAGGTTGAAATACAAATTTTCGGAATGCCAATTTTTAATCTATTTTGCTGGGAACTTTAGCTGCCATCTATTCCCCTTTTTTTTCCAGAGTCTCGGTGAACGCCACGTGTCTACAATTTTCCAAAAATCTGATTGAGTAATATTCAAATATTTTAAAAAATCTTGATAATATTTTTCAGGAAATTCATCCTCATACTTTTTAACCAAAGATAAGCCTTCTTCTCTAGTGAGATGACCTTCCCTTATTTCATGAGATACATCCTCTGTGCACCTACCTAATCCAAATTTTATATATCTCATATAAAAATGCATTCCATCCGTTTTATCATCCAAACTTGAATACTTTGAATAAGTTCCTTCAGACCTTTGCGGATTGGGTAAAAAACCAGTATTCTCACTGGCATAATAATAGTTCTCTTGTGGATTCCAATTCTTAAAATAATTATAGAAATAAAATCGAGATATTTTTTTCCTTTTCATTTCTTTGATGTCTGGAAGGTTATAAAATTTCAATTCAGAAGAATTAAAATCAGTTTTTTTAATATAATCTTTATTTTTTATACCAAATTTAATTAAACTATTAAGCTCTGAGTTTTTAAAATACTTTTTTTGCCATTTTAGATCCTTAATCACATCATTATATGGTTTATCTACCGATGAAGGATCTCCTGCATATTCTACTTCTCCATTTTCACCGTAAAATATTAATTTAATATTAAATTTTAATGCCATATGCATTGGAAAATATGTTTGACCTAATACAAAAATGTGAAACGCATCACCAAGCTCTTCGAAACATAATCTAGCTAATTTCCTGTGAATAATGCCATTTGGGTCAGCCTTAATACAAGTAAAACCCGATTCTATAAGTCTATTGTAATTTTTTAAACCAATGTCAGTGTACTCTAATGGACTCCAAGTTACCAAGAGTGGATTCATTCCATATTTATATTTCAACTCATGAGCAACAAAAGATGAATCCTTCCCCCCGCTACTCGGGACTATCACGTCCCAATCGTCATTTTTTTTACTTCTGTGAGTATCTAATAATTTTAAAAATTCTGATTCTCTTTTCTTCCAATTAATACTTTTCTTATACTCATGGTAATTACATGCAGAGCAGATATTATTTTTATCAAATTTTATCCTCGGCCTTTGATTAGACATTAAGCATCTTTTGCACCATACAACTTCTCTAGGAATATTTTTTAGATGGCTTTCTTTTTTATACTTCATTTTTTTAATTACCAAAAAAACTTTTTATTAGTTTTAATCCTGCAATACCACTTTTTTCTGGGTGAAACTGACAGGCAAAAATATTATTTTTTTTAATAGATGAGCAAAATTTAATATTTTCGTATTTTGTTAATGAAAAAATTTCATTTTTATTATTTGGGATAGCGTAAAATGAGTGAACAAAATAAAAATATTTTTTTTGGAAACTGACTTCTCTTTTATAGTTATTCATAATTTCAATTTTATTCCATCCAATATGTGGAATTCTTAAGAATTTCTTATTTCCATTGAGTTTTTTTACTTTACCTTTAATTACCCCAAGACCTTTTGTATTAACAAACTCTGAACTTTCTTGAAACAGCATTTGAAAGCCAAGGCAAATACCCATAAATTTTTTTCCCGAGGAAATAAAATTTTTTAATGGATTTACTAAATTTAGTTTGTGTAATTTTTTCATTCCTTCAGGAAAGGAACCAATTCCTGGTAAAACTACAAAATCAGTTTTTTTTAATAAATCTGGATCGCTGGAAATAAAAGCTTCATACCCCAAAAAATCTAATGCATTTTTAATACTAAAAAGATTATTTAATTTGTAATCTACAATCATGATTTTTTTTTTAATTTTTTTCATATTACGAACAGTAAATTTGATTTTTTTTTAAAAATTTTTTGATACTTAAAATACTCTTTTGATTAATATTTTTTGGAAGTTTTTTTCCAGATAAATACTCCACATTTCCGGTTTTAATCGAATGAGATTTTCTATAATTATTTTTAGATAAAAAATCATAATGGAGCATCGAAGATAAAGACACTGCACTTACGTTTGAATTATCAACTAAATCTATAATATCTTTCATTTTGCCAGCACCACCGTGAAAAATAAATGGAATTTTAACTTTTTGAGAAATAATTTTTGCTAATTGAATGTCAAAACCTCTGCCAGTTCCATCTCTATCAACAGAGGTTACAAATATCTCTCCTGCTCCTAAGTCTTCAACCTTTTTAATCCAATCAATAACATTTATATTTGAATTTTCCCTTCCATTATGTGTGAAAGCCTTATAATCACCATTTAATTGTTTTCCAGCTTCAATTGAGACAACAATTGTTGATGAGCCAAATTTTTTAACGGCTTCTTTAACTAGTTTAGGGTTTTTTATTGCTGCTGAATTTATAGAAACTCTATCTGCTCCAGATTTTAATATTTTTTCAATATCATTTAAACTTTTTATACCCCCTCCAACAGTGAGAGGAATAAAAATATTCTTAATTGTTTTTTTAATTATTTCATTAAGACTATTTCTTCCATATAGACTCGCTACTACATCTTGATAAAATATTTCATCTGCACCTTCTTTATAATAATGTTCTGCATAAACCTCGGGTGCACCTAAAACTCTTAAACCTTCTAAATTAACTCCTTTAACTAGGTTAAAAGATTTTATTTCCAATCTTGGAATTATCCTAAATGCTAAAGACATTAAACAGTTATCTAATTGATTTTAGTCCACCATCCACGAAAATATTTGCGCCAGTGATGTAATTTGAAGCATCAGAGGATAAAAAAATAATAGTCGTTGCAACATCTTCTGGTCGACACATTCTTCCTAATGGAACTTTGTTTATATAGTTTTTAATAAATAATTTATCTTGTTTTTTAGAAATTCCAGCAACATGTCCTTTGACTCCCCCAGGACTTACAGAATTTATTCTAATCTTGTAACTTCCATAAAAAGATCCCATTTGTTTTGTAAAAGTATTGATGCCCCCTTTTATGATTGAATAAGTCATGTTTTCACTTAATTTTGTATTTTTATAAGTATTTAAATCTTGTCCAAACTTTCCAAAAATCGAAGATAACATAACGATAGAACCTTTTATTTTTTTATTAACCATTTTATCTGCAAAGAATTTTGAAATCCAAACGTAGCTCGATAAATGAACTTCTAAATTATCTTTGTAATTTTGATAATTAATTTTTGAAAAGGAAGAGTCCTTCCAACTTTCTGTTTTAGGATATGAGCAGTTAATAACAATGCTAGGGCATCCATTTTTTTTTATTATCTTATTAAGATTCAATGAAATATTTTCTAAATCACTACAATCAAATTCTTCAAAAATTATAGACTTTGTTTTGAATTTCTTTTTGAATTCTTTTTTTTTATCTTTTAAATCAAGTAAAACTATATTTGATCCAAATTGTTTCATTGCTTGAGCAACTTCTTTGCCAATTAACCCCATTCCTCCAAAAATATATACTTTTTTATCTTTTAAGGAGAATTTTTTTTGATAATTAATTTTCATTTTTTAATCTTTCTACTATTTGTAAGTCAAAATCATCATCAATATCAATAGATCTTTCAGGAGGCATCACAAAAAGTGCAGTATTTTTATTAAGAAGTCTTTTTCTTGTGAGCAAATGAATTCTTCTCCAAATATAGATTGAAGCATTTAAGTCATAAGTTATTGGCGCACTTTGTCTTCTTAGAATAGGGTGAGTAAGTTTTTTTGAAGTTTTAACTCCCAGGCCTCTTTTTTTATTAAATTCAACTATATTAAAGTACGGATTTTTTCTGGAAATGGTTGCTGAAACTAAATTTGATGCTTTTTGTTTATAAAAAAGTTTTAAAGATTTTTTTATATCGCTTATTTTTCTTAACGGAGAAGTAACATCCAGATCGATTATTACATCAAATCTAGAATTAAATTTTTTTTCTGTCTCTTTTAGGCAATGTCTAACAACATCAAGTTTAGACGCATAGCTTGAGGAAAGTTTTTTTGGTCTAAGGAACCACCCTTCAGCTCCATATTTAATTGCTAATTTTTTTATTTTTTTTGAGTCTGTTGATATGACAACTTTATTAAATAAATTGGACTTCAATGCTTGTTTTATAGTGTGATAAATTAAAGGTTTCCCTCTAACTATTCTCAAATTTTTACCTTTTATTCCTTTAGACCCTTTACGAGCACAAATGGTACAAAGAATATGATTTGACATTATTTATTAATTTTCTTGATTATTTTTACGGTTTGTAAAGCGTTTTCAAGTTTGCAAACTGATTTTTTTTTTTTTTGGTTTAGAATTTCCTTATGCATTTTAATATAAGTTTCATCTTTAATTTTTTTAAATCTTATTTTTTTTGATTTCTTTTCATAGAAAATCTCTAATTCATTTTTTAAAATATTACCTATTATTGAAAAATCTTCGGTATTAATGATTATTTCCCTTTTTTGAATTTTACTAAAGAAATTAAGATTTATTAAAACTTGTTTATTCTTTATTGATCCTATTATAATTAGACTATCTTTAGTTTCTATTCTTAAGTTTGAAATTTTTTTGTATTGAAAGTGATGTATCTTTAAATCTCCAAAAATCCAATTTAAGTAATCTATTTCATGGCTTAAATCAAATAATACTCCTCCAAAGTATTTTTTTTTTGCACTAGAAGATTTTGAATATTCTATATTTTTTCTCCATCTAGGTAAGTACGAGGAACAAGCAACATTAATATCAATAATTTTTTTTTTTAAAATAAGATTTTTAATTTTTTTTAAAACTGGGCTAAACCTTAAATTGTAACCGACGAAGTAAAAATTTTTTTTTAATCTAAATTTATCACTTTTAAAATAAGCTGGCTTTTCTATTAAAACTTTTTTTCTACTAAAATTTTTTTCAATAATTTTAGCGAAATTTTCATGATCACTTGTGGGTTTACTTAAGATAATGTAATCTGGATTAAACAATCTTGCGTCTCTTAAATTATTAATTGATTTATATTTGCATTTTTTTTGATTTGTGAAAAAAATAATTTTACATTTAGAAATTAAGTTAGATAAAACTCTACCATGTTTTCTACCTATTGAACCGTAACCAAATATTAAAATTTTTTTCATAACATCTTATCTACAGCTTTTCTGTACTCATGCCATTGACCTACGTCTGTCCAATCTTTTTCACCGATAGGGTATACACCTATTTGATGACCTCTTTTTTTAGTAGCTGAGATAAGGTCAGTCATATCGTAATGTTTATTTTTTGGAATTATTTTAAATAATTTGGGCTCTATTACATACAAACCCACATTTATAAAATACTTTGCTTTTGGCTTTTCTTTCAAATTTTTAAGATTTCCTTTTTTATCTAATTCACAATTACCGTAAGGGATTGTAAATTCTTTTTTAGATGCAACAAGTGTTATTGAATTTTTATTTAAGTTATGAAAATTGAGTAATTCGTTAAAGTTTAAATTTAGAATAGTATCACAGTTAGAAACTATAATCGGCTTTTTTGTTTTTTTTTTCATTAAGTTCAAGCTGCCGGCTGTACCTAAAGGCTTATTTTCTTCAATAAAAGAAATTTTTGGTTTTTCTGACATCTCGGAAAAAAAAGATTTTAAAATTTTGCTTTTAAAATTTATTGATATATTAAAATTAACAAATTTCTGTTTTTGGAAAATTTCTAAAATATGTTCAATGATTGGTTTTCCGTTAATTGGAATTAAAGGTTTTGGTAGAACGTTGGTGAATGGTTCAAGCCTTGAACCTTTCCCTCCTGCCATTATTATTATTTCTGTTAAATTTTTTCTATTATCTTTAAGTTTTTTTTTATTTCCAAATATATCGTCAAAATAGATAATGTTTACAACCCTCATTTTTTTGTCTAAAACTGGAATTAAATCAATTCTTTTACTAATAAAAATATCTTTAATTTTGCTAGACGAATAACGATTTTTTAAAACATATATTGGTTTTTTTTGATAAATTTTTTCTATTTTTGAATTTAATGAACTGCCTTTTAAAATAGATTTTCTAAGGTCCCCATCGGTTAGTGTGCCTAATAGTTTATTTTTATTATCAATAACAACTAAACATCTCTCACCAGATTTGCTTAATTGATTTAATGCAATTTTAATTTTAGCTGATGGTTTAATTAAAAAGTTTTTCATTGAAGTAAAATTTCTTTTTTAGATTTTTTGGGTTTTTGGAATTTTTTATAATATTGTAAATGTTTTTAGCGGTATCCCTCATATAGTAAGGATTTTTTATATTTATTAATTGTTTTTTGTAACTTTCACTTAATACTTTTGTAATCTTTTTGAAAATAATTTTTCTTTTTGGAGGACAGTTTATAACACTTTTGGCACAAATTCTTCCTTTTTGGCGATCACCTATATTAATAGTTGGTATATTTAAAGTTGGGGCTTCAATAATACCGCTTGAGGAATTGCCTAAAACACAGTCTGAATATTTAAGTAAAGAAATATATTTCAAAAATCCAAGTGACCTAAAGTAAAAACAATTTTTTTTTTCTTTTATAAAATTATTTATCATTTTAAAAATTGAATTATTAAATGTATCTGCATTGGGTGCTGTAAAAACTAAATTAGTTTCTTTAATTTTAGATAATGCATTAATTATTTCTTTTAGATCTCTTTCTGGAGTATTTTTTGATTTAGTCTCTGAATGATACGTAATTAAAATAGTTTTTTTTTTTAAATCAATATTTAATTCTTTTTTTAATAAATCTTCTTTTAAGAATTTTGTCTTTTTAATTCTTTCAACCCCTAAGCTGCCAACGCAAAAAATATTTTTAGGGTTCTCGCCCATATTTAAAATTCTTTTTTTACTTAAATTATTTGTAACAAAATGTAACCATGACATTTTCGTGATTGAGTGTCTTATAAATTCATCTATCGCACCCTCTGTACTATCCCCTCCATTAATGTGAATTATAGGAATATTTAAAAAACTTGCAGATATAGCTGCCGAAAATATTTCATATCTATCACCTAAAACAATTATGCTGTCAGGTTTTTCATTAGAAAGATATTTTGAGAATTTCACAACCCCTTTAGCAAAAAACTTATTAATCGAACTTGGAGAGTCGCCAGAGTTTAAAATTTTAATTTTTTTTGATATTTTTAAACCATCATTTTTAATCTCTTTATTACTTGATCCAAATTTTTTTGACAAATGACTTCCTGTTACAACTAATTTTAGATTTATTTTTTTATCATTTTTTAAAAGTTCAATCAGGTTCTTCAATAAACCATATTCTGATCTACTTCCAGTAATTACGATTAATTTTTTCATACAAAAATAATTTCATCTTTTAAAAAAGATTTTTTAGCTTTTTTACCCAAAATTTTTTTAAAATTCATTGGGCTTATTCCATCTCCTGGTCTTTTTGTGGTAATATTTCTAGTGGTAAACTTCTCATTCTTTTTTATTATCTGTGATGCAACTATTGATTTCCTCACTAAATTTAGATTTCCTTTTTCACTTTCAGAAATTATCTTTTTATTACCTCCAAGTATAATTTCTGTATTTCTAATATTTTTTACTAACCTAGAAAATAGCTTGAAATCGAAACTAGACGAGTGGTCTGGACCTTTCATTTTTCTACTTAATGTTAGATGCTTTTCAAAAATACTAGCGCCTAAAGACACTGCAATTATTGGGGTCTCACTATTATTTGAGTGATCTGAGTACCCTACTTTCACATTAAATTTATCCTTTATACTTCTCATAGCTTTTAGATGTAAGTCTTTTGCTGGAGAAGGATATGAGGTGTTACAATGTAAAACTGTAATTTGTTTTTTTTTCATGCCCTTTTTTAATAATATTTTAATTGCATTTCCAATTTCTTTAATTGAACTCATTCCGGAAGAGAGAATGACGTCTTTTTTTAATTCTCCTATTTTTTCCAAATAAGGAAGATTATTAATTTCACCTGAAGGAATTTTAATTCTTTTACAGTTGAGTTTTTTTATAAGGTTTATACTTTTTAAATCAAAAGGAGATAGTAAAAATTCAATTTTTTTTTTTTATAGCAAATTTTTGCAATGATTTAATTTGATTTTCATTTAGTTCATATTTTTTTAATAGTTGAAATTGATTTTTAATATTTGACTTTTTCTTTTGATAATCTGCAAGACGACTTTTTGCTGTTACTAATTCTTCAGTTCTATAGCTTTGAAATTTTACGATATCTGCTCCAGCTTTTGAGGCTAAGTTAATTAATTTTTTTGCAAGTTTAATTTTACCATTATGATTAACGCCTATCTCTGCAATTATTAACGTTCTATTTTTTTTTGTATAATGTGTCATTAGCTAAATCTTTTAATACTGTGCTGCCTGCAGAAACTATGCAGTTTTTCCCAATTTTAACTCCGTTACCTATTACTGAACCAGAGCCTATGAATGAATTTTTTCCGATTATTGTATTTCCGTTTACAATTACTCCAGTTGAAATATGACAATGGTCCTCAATAATAATATCATGTTCTAATAGAGCTTTAGAATTTATAATACAATTTTTTCCTATCATTGAATTTGAATTTATTAAAACTCCATGCATTATTATTGTGCCTTCGTTTAATTTTGAAGTTTTGGCGATGATAGCATTTGGTGAAATTATTACAGGTACTTTAAAATTTAATTCTTTTAATTTATAGAAAATTTTTTTCCTTAATATATTATTTTTTATATGTCCAGCTCCATTAAAAGCAATATTTGTTTTTTTTCTAAAATCTTTTAGTTTTCGATCGCTCCCTAAAAATTTGTAACCACATAACTCATCTTTTGTTTTTTTCTTTTTATCAATAAATCCAATTATTTTAAATTTCTTTGTTTTTTCAATAACATCAACGCAAGCCACACCATGGCCGCCTCCACAGACAATTAAAATATTTTTTTTCAATTTTTTATATCACTTGGTGTAGGCCAATCTCTATCACCATCTCCTTTAGTAAACCAAATTTTTTTTTTTGATTTAATAGTTCTTATTTTATTTAATAATTTTCCCCCTACATGAAATGAGTAAGACCAATCTCTAAATTCTAAAGGAGATAATAAATTTGGGATTTGTTTAAGTGATTTGTTTTTATTTGCTAATTTAAAACCTAATTTTAATAAATATTTATCTTGGCTCTCTCCAACCACCATAAAATCTGAGAATATACCTTTTTTTTTTTCACACTGTAAAATAATAGAGTTCCAGACAATGTATTCATAACCTTTTAAGCTCATAAACTCCACAATTCTAATACAGTTTCCTGCTTTAGTTTTTTGAGGTCTTACAACACCTAAACCAATCAAGAATTTTTTATTATTTCTTATAACTATAAAATTATATTTTTGATAGGGACTTTGTTCATATCTATTTTTCAAAAATTGATAATCTTTATTAATACATAAATCAAATTGAGACGAGAAATTCTTCCAAAGTTTATCTATATCTTTTGGAACATAGTTTGTCCATTCAGTGAGAAGTTCAGTTTCATTCTTTTTGATTTTTTTAAATCTTAATTTTCTAATTTCTCTATTGGTTTTTTTTTTTAAAATTTTTGAAATTTTTTTGTTGTGAATAAAAATAAATCTTTTTAGTTTTAGCCCATTTAGATCATCGCCTAATTTTTTATTAATTGGCAATGAATTACTGTTTCCGCATAAAGCGCCGATTATTGGGTAAGATCTATGTACTTTTATTATCATTAAAGCAAATATTCCAGATTTTCTTGCCTCGCAATTTGCAAATGCAGTGCTTGTCCAAACAAATATTTTTTTCTTTTTTTTAAATTTACATAAAGTTTTTATAATCATATTAATTGCGATTATTTGGCCTTTTTCATTTTTGGCGATTTCGATATTCCAATTATTATTTTGTTTGAACCAAAAAGAGTTAAAAATTTTTTTAGAAATAAATGATTTTACTAAATTTTTTTTTACAAAAATTTCAAAAGATTTCCAGTCGTTATCTTTTAATTTTTCTATATACATTTAAATTATAGAACTTGATAAGATTCTACTGGTATCCACTTTATATTCTGATTTAATTTGCTTTACAATATCGTGGTACCAAAAACTTGCAGCTATTAATATTGGTAAATTGGATTTTAAAATTTGATCAGGTTTTAAAACTGTAGAGTTTCTAAATTTTTTACCTTGCTTATGAGGATTACTATCCACAAAAAACTCCACATTGGATTCTGAAAATGTAACGGAATTATTTAATAATAAATTAGCATATGGACCCACTCCCCAAACAATTATATTTTTAACAGATTTTTTCTTTTCTTTTAGATCCTGAATTATTTTTTTTATTGAGTCCGGATATTTGTCTAATAACTTGTTATCGTTAAGTAGAGTTGAAGCAATCTTGTTTATTCTAGGTCTAACATGCTCGTCTAATGCACATGTTGTAGCGCTGTTTTTAATTAAAAGGTGATGGAAATAAATAATTGTGATGCCTTGATCTAAAGATAATTTTTCATCATAATAATTACTACTTATTAAAAAATTAGCTTTAGATAAACCATATTTTTTCATATCTTTTACGAAGCTCTCAATCTCACTTATCGAAGAATTATCCTCGGTAAGTATATACTTTATTATTAAATTATTAGGTGACTGCTCATAGTATTTTTTTAAATTCTTTAACACCTTTTCGTATTGATTAACTTTCCTGACCAGCTTGAAAGTTTCAATTGATCCAGCATCAACACTTGTGGTCAAAGTTGCCTCATTTTTTTTCATTAATTCAGCAATTATTTCAGAATAATTAATAGCGTTAGAAAAAAATCTTTGTGTTTTAGGTTTAATTTTTTCGTTTACTAATTCAATTATCTTATCAAAATCTTTTACTATTGTTGGTTCTCCACCACCCCAAGCTACTTGAACATCATCACGTATCTTATTATTGGTAATTAACTCATTTAAACTTTTTTGAATATCGTAATTTGCTAATTTTCCACCATAGTAAGTATCGCTACAATACCTACATCTCATATTGCACTTCGCATGGTGCTCAATTGAAATATGGTCAAATTTTTCATCCTCTACTTTTTTCCACTCTGCTTTTTCCAAAAGCGGACAACCATAACAATCTGTTTTTTCCCCTTTATTTATTCTTTCAATTAATTCATTTTTTGCTTTAATGATGTTTTTTAGAGAGACATCAGAATTATTTTTTGCAGATAAAACTGCTACATCACCCATTAATTTACCGTTAACGTAATATCGTTGACAACAATGTCTCAGTTCATCTGGCGCGTAGTAAACGGCTCTTTGTAAAAATCTGCAACTTATTTTTTTCATACGTTTTAATTAATTATTAAATCAAATTTATTTTAAATTTTCTTTTATTATGTTTATATATAGAGATGTAAGTTCTTCCAAATTTATCATTTGCTGCCCATCCTAATACTTTAAGATCATTCATTGGAATAGTTTGTTCGTCCAAAGTATATGTCCATTCATAAAATGGTCTTTGTATATCAAAGTTATCATGAAAATACTGATTTTTACTTGTTTTGATTGATAGGTAAGGTTGGGGTCCGAATATTGGTTGATCTGATTTTATATGTAAGATGTTTCCTATAAATTTTTGTTTAATATTTGCTTTTTTATTTATTTTTATGTTTATAGATTTTCTCATTGCTTCTCTAGCCTCTGACCACTTGAACTTTACTTTTGGATATTTTTTTGAGACAGACTTGATCATTTTATAAACATTTGAGATATCATCTTGCATATCTCTGTAGTCGTGATTTGTAAAAGACAGGACAGCAGATTTACCTCTAGCAGTTTCTTTAAAAGCTTGTTCTATGTCTTTTGTTCTTAAAAGTCTTCCTCTTGTGCCTATGTTTAAACATCTAGCAGACCATCTTCTACATTTTCCTTTTTTCTGATAATCATCGTGATCTGGATGATACGGCTCCCAACTTTTTGTTGCCCTTCTCCAATCACCCAATCTACCTTTTTTAAAATCAATAAAGTTATCTTTTTCGTCAGTAACACTTTGATTTGAAAAATCAAAAGGAATAAATTGTTCCAAAAACCAGTGGCTGTCTGGCCGTATAGCATGAAAACCTGCCCTAAAAGTACTTGGAAACCAAACGTTTTCAATAATTCTTCTGTTTAAAATTTGATAAATTAAAGGGTCACTATTAAAGAAATGAGTTGCACAATGATTTGCAGATTTTGAAAACGGAATAGGATGATGATGAAAGTGAAAACCGTCAATATTTTTTATATTATTTTTTTTGTAATGTTTTTGATACTTGTTCCAAATTTTTGAAAATCCTAAATCCCTTTTTCTAGGATTATTTTTGAATCCTACATGATCCATGATAAACCAATTATACTTAAATCCTTTTCCAAAACTATCTTTGAAATTTTTTCTAAATTTTTGAGAGGTTATAATTTTCAACATTTTTTCAATTTTAGCCCAATTATTGTTATAAGATAAAAGTTTTTTGCTAAAGCTTTCAGAAATTTCTTTTTCCAAACCATCCAAATTAATTTCTCTATTTTGAATTTTTTTCAAATTTTTTTTAGATGCAGGCAGCTTAACTTTATAAATTTCTTTTAATCTATTAAAGGTTGCTTTTATACTTTCAGTCATTGGTCCCTCAGTATCTATACAATAAACGATGTGTAGTATTTTATTTTTTTTCATTAATTTTTTTTTCAATTATATTTGCTAATCCAGAAATTATACCAAATCTTGTAGAAGAAATTTGTTTATAAGAAAACTTTACTTTAAAAATATCTTCCACCTGAAAGATAAATTTCATCAAATTCAATGAGTCTATATGTCCGTTTTTAATATAATTATATCCTGACAGATTTTTTTTTTCATTTTTTAAAAATGGCCCTTTTTTCTTTAATAAAGAAATTATTTTTTTTTCAATCAAAGCTTTTTTCATATCATACTCTTTTTAAGTTTTTGATCAAAAATCTTAAGAGAATTTAGTTTTTCTTCAAAAAGAAAAAGATTAGTAAACAAAAGTGAAATCTTATCGTATTTTGAAAAATTATTATTTATCAGTGATTTTTTTGATATTAAATTTCCAAAAATCTTAAAAAACTCTTTTCTTATAAAAAAATAATTTTTTCTTCTCATTTCCCATTTTTTATTTAATTTAAAATTTTCAATTAACATGATGGCAATAATACCTTTAATGCCAATAATAAAATGTTTTTTTAAATTTGAATTAAAATAATTAGCTGAAAAATTTTTTAAACAAAATTTTCTCAAAAAATTCCATGAATTTATATATCCTGTTATTCTTTTTTTATCAAAATTACTCATTACTGAATTAGTTCTTTTGTTTTTTAAATAGTAAATTTTATTACTAAATTTAATTTTTTGAGCGTGGTAGTATAGTTGAAATATCACAGGTATATCTTCGTGAAATCCTTTTGGGAAAGTTATCTTATTTTTTAAAAATAATTCTCTTTTTGCAACTGTGAAAATAACTGAGCCATCAAAATTCATACTTAAAAATTTTTTTAAAATATCTTTTTTATTGTTAAAATTTTTTAAAAACTTGAAGTCTTTGCGTAAACCTTTGTGTGTTTTTAATGATTTAAATTTCCAGTTAAAGGTAAATATATCGATATTTTTTTTTTTTAAGTAATTAAATTGTTTTTTTAGTGTAAATTTTGGCAATTCATCATCTGCATCCAAAAATAATATATAATCTGCTTCTGCTTCTTTGAGGCCTAAGTTTCTTGCAGGACCTTGACCTTTATTTTTATCAAATTTAAAATACTTTAGATTTGTAAATTTTTTTTTAAATTTCAATAATTCTTTTGAAATTGATATCGAAGACCCATCATTGATTAATAAAATTTCATAATATTTTTCTTCTAAAGATTGGGCTTTTAAGCTCGCAAGACATTTTTGAAGGAGAAAAATATCTTTTCTTTTACAAAGAAAAAAAGGGATAATAATAGAAAAAAAAAATTCTGTTTTGTTTTTCATTAACTAAAAGTATCTTTAAGTTTTTTTCTTAAATTAAATCTTGAATATTTTAATTTTAATTTTATTTTGCTGATTTTATTATAACCACCTGTTGTTGGAAACTTAGAGATAAAATCGATATAAAAAGGTTGTTGATAGTCAGCTAAATTATTTGCACAAAAAATGTGTAATTTTCTTCTTGAAATTTTTTTTTTCGTTTTGATAACTGCTATTACTGCCTCACCTAATTTTTTATCTGGAACTCCTATAACAACACTTTGCTCTACATCTGGATGTTTATCGATCACTCTTTCTATATCTCTAGAATAAACATTTATTCCACCAGTTATTATTATGTCAGATCTTCTTCCGGTTAAAAATAAATTTTTATTTTTAAAATATCCGTAATCACCTGTTTTGAAATAATTATTTATAAAGGAGTTTTTAGAAATTTTTTTGTTTTTATAATACCCTGAAAAAATTAATGGTGTTTTTACGCATATTTCACCTTTTATCCTTGAAAACTTTTTTGTATCGTTGTTATAAAATATAATTTTTGAATCCTTTGTATTTTTTCCCATATTTTCATTATTTTTTTTTAAAGTAACTTGTATTTTTGTAAGTGTCCCTGCCTCTGTAGCACCATATGTATCGAAGAATTTTCCGTGTAAGTTAGGTAAAATTTTTTTCATTGTATCTTCTCGTAATTGTGCGCAACAAGAGACAAGTGTTTTAAGATTTTTTAATTTCTTTTTTGTTTTCTTCAAATATTCAGATATGTTTTCTATTTGTGAGGAAACTAATATAGAAAAAGTTACATTATGATACGTAACTAATTGTGCCCAATTTTTAGGTGTAAATTTTTGCATTATGACACAAGTGGACCCCAAAATTAACGATAAGAATATTATTCTTTGAGTAATTGATTGTTTAAAAGGAGTCCCAATTATTAATATATCATTTTTACTAAGTTTAAAAAGTTTTTGAGCATTCAATGCCCTAAGAATTTTTGTTTCTTGAGAAAAAATTATTATTTTTGGCTTATTAGTAGAACCAGATGTGAGGCTAAAAATATAATTATTTTTGTTATCTTTAAGCGATCGCTTTTTAAACTCCCCAGTGTTAATTAATAAATTTTCAAAATTTTCAAAACCCGTAAGTTTTTCCCCAATTGTAAATATTTTCTTAATTTTGCTTTTATTTAAATCCTCTATAATGTCTTGAAGATACCCGTGCCAAATGAACAAAAATTTTGTGTCGCATAATTTTAGCTGTTTGAGTAAGTCTATCTTATTTTGCGAGCCATTAATCGGAATAATTACTGCACCTATATTTGCTATAGCGTAAAATAGATATAATAATTCTATTGAATTGTTTTGGATAACACTTACTTGATCTCCTTTTTTCACCCCTTTTTTAATTAACATAGATGATAAGCTCTCTACAGAAATGTATAGGTCAAGAAAGGTAACCGATTGTTCACCACAAATAAATGCTGTTTTTTGAGGAAAGTTTTTTGCGTTTTTTTTTAAATAATCTGAAATATTCATCTTAGGTAATTTGACAATATTTGAACTTTTTTTTAAGTTTTTTAATATGACGATTAAATAAGTTTAAAATTACAATATGCTCTTTTTTACTTTCTTTGAGAGTAGGTAAATTTAATTTTTTTTTACCAAATATTTTATTTACATAAATCGATGTTAATGAACTTTGATATATTGTATTAAATTTTTCTATTGAGGAAGTTAAGGATTTTTTTGTATTCAGAATAGAAATAAGTTTTTTGAATTCGAATATTTTTAAAGATATATTATCACTTTCTATCATTATACCTCCTCTATTTTTTTTTAATTCAGAGGGACTATCATTTAAATATACTGTATCTTTATACTCATTTTCGAACAACAAGCTGCCTTTAAATTCTCTAAAATTTTTTCTGTAAGATTTATAAATTTTATTATGTAAGTTATTTGAAAGGAGATAAATCCTTTTTGAATTTCTTAGGAAAGAAAGTAAGTCCAACATGTGAATTGAATTTGATGCTAAACCCCAGTTTGACCCGTTAACTGTAATATTAATCCTTTTTTCTTTTAATAGTAGTTTTTTTAACTTTATATAATCAAACATTTCTCGCCTTGGAAAATTAACGAAACATTTAATATTTCTATTTTTTAAATTCTTTTCAACTTCATTAAAATCCTTAATTTTTTGAAATACAATTTTTTCTAAAATAATATTTTTTATAGAGTTATATTTTAAAAGTTTATCGAAAATTTTTTTTCTAATATCTGAATTCGTTGAAATTATTGCTAAATCAATTGTTTTTTCAAATTTTTTAATCTTATTAAAAAATTCAACATTATTTATATTTTTATCAAATTTTTTTATTAAAAGTTTTGCTTTAAAAAGAGATGAGTTTGACTTATCAATAACTGAAATTTTCACCTTTTTTCTAATTTTTAACAAACTTTCTAAATGCCTTATACCGATGCTACCGCACCCAATTATAACTATATGTTTCATTTAAAACTTGAGAGAAAATATTTTTTTTACAAGTATCATACTTTTATAAGCGTCATTAATGTCAGACATTGGGAATCTCTTCCTTTGCTTTTTAATGAGAAATATAAAATCTTTAAATTGGTTATAAAAACCTGGTTTAAATTTTTTATCCTGATTATCAGGCTTAAAATCGATCCTACGAAAATTTTGATCTATGGCGTATCCATTTTCTAAAGGCTTAAAAGCCACTAATGATTTATCACCGAAAAGTTTTATTCCCCACCCGTCCACAGTATTTAAATTTGATTTAAAATTAATTAAAATTTTTTTTTTTTGATATAATGTTTGAAATAAATACTTTTCTTTTATTTTTTAATTGAAAATTTTTATTGGTTATTTTTAATGTGTCGCCACTAAAAAATCTAATCAAATCTACTGTGTGGATAGAATTTATGTAGTTCCAAGAATTTATTATATTACCTTTTTTTTTTAATTTCCAAATTCTATCATTACCTTCAATATATACACTTTGAAGCCCTCCATTTTTTTTTATAAAATTTAGTCCCTTTTTAAAAATGCTATAATATCTTCTATTAACGCCTACCATGTTCAAAGTTCCATTTCTTTGAGCGATATTTTTCAAAATTTTAGATTGCATTAAGCTTATTCCTATAGGTTTTTCTATGAAAAGAGGAATTTTATATTTAAGAATCTTTTTAGTCACATTAAATATATTTTCAGCACTCACTAATATCAAAATTCCATCTAATTTTTCTGATAAAATCATCTCAATAGGTGTTTTATATATTTTTTTTATCTTATGTTTTTTTGCAAAAATTTTGCATTTTTTTTCTGTTCTAGAAGTAATACATTCTACTTTGACTTCTTTTAAATTTTTAATGACCTTTAAATGCTCATTAGCTATGTGCCCACAGCCTATTAAACCAAGATTAATTCTTTTCATTAAAAGTTTTAAATATTGTATATATTTGAAAGGTACTTGTTTTTTCTAACTGAAAACCATTCAATTGTTTTTTTTAATCCATTTGTAAACGAATTTTTTGGCTTCCATTTGGTATTTTTTTTAATAAGTTTATTACAGCAAAGTAATCTGTTTACCTCACTGTCTTTAACTCTTTTTCTTTTTTTTTCATGAATTATTTTTTTATCCACATTAAGAATATTATTTACTAATTTTATAATCTCTTTAACACTATGTTCTTTCCCAGTTCCTACATTAACCACTTTGCCAAAAATTTTATTACATCTTAATACCTCATAAAATGCATTTGCTGTGTCCTCAACAAAAGTAAAATCTCTAGAGGGATATAAATTCCCAACCTTGATATATTTATTATTTAAAGCTTGAGTTACAATTGTTGGTATTAAAGCTCTCAGTGACTGTCTTGGTCCAAAAGTGTTAAATGGCCGTATTATTTTAATAGGAGTCTTAAAGGAATTCCAATAGCTTAAGGCTAAATGATCTGCACCAATTTTTGAAGCAGCATATGGAGATTGTGCGAGTTGTGGGTGGGACTCGTTCATAGGAAATATTTTTCCAGATCCATAAATTTCACTTGTTGAAGTGATAATAATTTGTTCTAAACCTTTATTTTTTGAACTTTCTAAAACATTATAAGTACCTTCAACATTTGTTTTATAATAAGCTAATGGTGAATAATACGAGTAAGGTATTCCTATCAAAGCTGCTAGATGGATTACAGTATCAACTTTTTTTACTGCTTTGAATACTGAGTCATAATCTCTAATGTCTCCAAAGATAAACTCTATCTCTTTATTTAATTCTGAGTCAGCTAAACAACCTAAATTCAGATTAGGATTATATCTGTCAAAAGCAAAAACTTTATATCCTTTTTTAATCATCATCTCTGTGAGATGTGATCCTATAAAACCTGTAGCACCAGTTATAAGAATTTTTTTCATTTAATAAAATCTTTAGTTTTACCAAAATATTTAATTTCTCCATTCTGTAATAAAAGAACTTTATCGCAATTATTAATAACGGATTTTCTATGTGTAACAAATAAAATTGTTTTATCACCCTTAAATTTTTTGATTGAGTCAATTAATTTGGTCTCAGTGTCAACATCTAGAGAGCTTGTAGCCTCATCAAATACAAGAATTTTCGGGTCATGATACAAAGCTCGGGCTACTCCAATTCTTTGCTTTTGTCCTCCCGATATGCTTATTCCTTTTTCTCCAACTATAGTTTCTAAGTTCTGTGGCAGAGAATTAGTGAAATTTAAAAGTTGGGATTTTTCCAAACAACTTTTTATTTTGTTGTTGTCTATCAAATCATCTTTTAACCCAAAAGCAATATTTCTCCTAATAGTGTCATCTATCAAGTAAGTATCTTGCGCAACATAGCCTATATTTTTTTGCCAATTTTTTATAAGTGAGATATTTTTTCCATCGCAAAAAATATATTCAGATTTTAGTAAGCCAATTAAGAGATTTAAGAGTGTAGTTTTTCCACTTCCCGACTCTCCACAAATTGTAATAAAATCGCCTTTTTTAATTTCAAAAGATAAATTTTTTAAAACTAAATCACTTTTTGAGTTATATCTAAAGTTTAAACTCCTAACAGTAATTTTTTCAAAAAAATTAAAATTGTCAGAACTCTCATTTTTTTTATATTGATTATATTTATCTTTATTTTGATTTTTGAACTCACTGTATAGATCGTTAATTGTTTTTTCTCTAAATCTTATTTGTTGTATCGAGGTTGAAATTCTTGATACAGAAGGTAGAATTCTAAAACTAGCTATGCCGAACAATGCACAAGTTTTTAAAATATAATTATATTCAAAATTAAGTTTATACAAAAAAATAACAAGAAAAACGAATAAAGTAATTATTAATATCTCAAACAAATATTTAATAATTCCATTTAAAAATCTAAAAAATAAATTTATTTTGACGGATTTATTTAAGAAATTTGATGTATTTTCTATCAATGAGTCCTCTACTTTTAAAAGTTTAACGTCTTTTGCAGCGGCAAGACCTTGTAAAAAAAATTTATTCAATTGCCCGTCTACAAAGATTCGATCTTTTCCCATAATCAAAAGTTTTTTTTTAGTAAGATAAATAATCAAAAAGCCAAATATAGATGCAATCAAAGCAACTATAATAGTACTTTGAAAATCAACTATTAACAAAAGAGTTGTGATTCCGATAAAAACACTTATCTCACCAAATAAAATTAATGAACTTGATATAAATTCTACCAAAGAACCAATTTCAGTTGTTATATTCCTTAGTAGAACTGAAGTATTGTTATCTAAAAAAAATTTATAATCACTTTTGATATAATTTCTGAATCTTCTGTTGGTTGTTTGAAATTTTACACTCTCGATAAACTTACTATTAATATAATGATTTAAAATCAAAAATAAATTTTTAGCTAAAAAAACAGCAAAAATTAAAACTAATAAAAGAGTAATTATGTCTAATGAAAAAATATCCCCAAATTTTAGAATAAAATTACTTAATTCTATATTGCTCTCAGTGTTCGAAAAAAAATAACTTAAAAAAGGTATTATTATTCCAATACTTAGTGCCTCTAATAGCATAGCAATGATGAGTAAGAAAAGAATAATCTTTATCTTTTTTTTTAAATCATATGTTAAAAGCAAGTATGCTTTTTTAAAACTAGTTATCATTTTTTTTAATGGGATCGA
>MDTD01047204.1_pt1 | contig 21230 bp, 23 predicted proteins | sample 811221 | NCBI WGS metagenome assembly MDTD01 (sample SAMN05326646, study PRJNA326480) | marine metagenome | isolation source: seawater | place: Pacific Ocean: South West | collected 2011
TCAAAATTGAATAAAAAAATTATAAATAACGATAAAATAAATTGTATAATTAGTTTATAAATTCTTCTAAAATTTTTTTTGTCATCCAACATTCCAAATAATAAAGAAGCTGATAATAAAAGAACAATTTTTAAAATATTCTCATCAAATAAATATTGGTTAAAATTTAAAATTAAAATTACTAAGTAGAATATAAAATAAACCCCTCCAGATGTTGTCACCGGTAAAATATGTAGGCCCCGATCTGTAGGTTTAGAGATAAAATCAAAACGTCTCAAAGTATAGTTTGTGATTTTTAATAAAAAAAATGATGCAAAAAGTAAAAAAATAAAATATAGAATTAAATAATTCATGTACTTCAAATTAAAGTGAATAGAACAATTGTTTATAATATTAATGGAAATTAATCCAACAATTTTAGTATTATGTGGAGGTAGAGGTGAGAGGTTAAAGCCTCTTACAAATAAAACACACAAATCATTAACAAAAATAAGAAATAAACCTATTCTTCAATATTTAATAGATTTTTTTAGAAAAAAAAAATTAAAAAAATTTATTTTAGCTACAGGTCATAAATCTAAACAAATTGAAAACTACTTGAGCAAAAAAACACAAAATATTAAATACGAGGTAATAAATTCAGGGAATGTCGACATAATTGACCGTTTAAAAGAAGTATATAAAATAAAAAAGGAAAATAATATTATTTGTTATGGAGACACACTGGCAAATATAGATATTAAAAAATATTTAAAATTTATAAATAAGTTTAAAAACAAAATTATTTTAACGATTTACCGTCCTGAAGTAAAATTTGGTATAGTTGATATAGGAAAAAAAATATAGTTAAAAATTTTAGAGAAAAACCAAAACTTAATATTTGGATAAATATTGGATATATATATATTCCTAAAATAATGATCAAAAGTATTAATAAATCAAATGATTTTGTAAAGTTTTTAAAGAAAGAAATTAAAAATAATAACGTAGTATTTTTTAAACATAACGATTTACATATAACTGTAAATACCTTAAGTGAGCTTGAAGAGGCAAAAAAAAGTATTAAAAATTTTTCATGAAAAAATTAAAAAATTTTTGGAAAAATAAAAATGTATTAATTACAGGTATTAACGGTTTCATAGGATCTAATCTTGCTAAATATCTGCTAAAAAATGACGCTAAAGTTTATGGTATAGTAAGAAAAATAGATAAAAAAACATTACTTTATTACGAAAACTTAAATAAAAATGTAAAACTTTTTATTGGTGATATCTCAGATTTAAATCTAATAAAAAGAATAATTAATGAAGAAAATATAAATCATATATATCATCTCGCAGCTCAAGTAGAAGTGGGTATTGCTATGAAATATCCCTACTCTACTTTTGAGAGCAATATAAAAGGAACTTACACAATTCTAGAAGCAGCAAGAACGACTTCTTTAAAAATTAATTCAATTATTGTTGCCTCATCTGACAAATCATATGGAGAATATCCTAACTCAAAACTACCATATAAGGAAAATTATGCTCTTAACCCAAAATTTTTTTATGATACTTCTAAAGCTTGTGCAGATATGATTTCAAAAAGCTATGCTTCGAATCCTAAAAAACCTTTACCTATAATTATCACTCGTTTTGCTAATATATATGGTCCTGGACAGATGAATTTTTCAGCTTTAATTCCTGATTGTATAAGAAGTTCCTTGAAATATTCAAATTTTGAACCTCGAGGAAATGGTAAAGATACAAGAGATTTTTTATTTGTTGAAGATGTTACTGAAATTTACGAGATTTTAGCTAGAGAACTTACTCTAAATAAAAAATTGTCTGGTCAAATTTTTAACGCAGGTACGAAAGAGGTTTTCAAAGTGGAAGATATTATTAAAAAAATCTATACAAAAAATAAAAATAAAAAAGATTTAGTAAAAATAATATCTAAATTACCAAAGAGAAAAACTGAAGGTGAAATAAAAAACCAATTAATGACGTACGATAAGCTTTATAAATTTTTTAAATGGAAACCAAAAACATCTTTTGACAAAGGATTGGATAAAACTATAAACTGGTACAAAAAATTTCTAAAGTATGACACCAATAATTCTACTTCACCATAATGAAATAGATTTCCTTGAGAAATCAATCGCTTCTATTAAAAAAAATACAAAATCAAAATATGAGATAATTATTGTAGATAATAAATCAGATAAAAATAATATTGAAATTCTAAAAAAAAAATTTAGCAAAAAATTTAAAGTTATTTTTAATAAAAAGGACAATTGGGTATTTGGTTTTAACCTTGGTGTAGACTCAATCAAATATTCATGGGACAGAATAATTTTATCCGATGCTGACATTGTTTTTAAAAAAACAGAAAAAGGCACATGTTGGCTTAAGTATTTAAATAATCAACTTGATAAATATCCTGTTATTGGAAAATTAGGTATTTCGTTAAATACCAAAATTTTAGAAAAAAATAAAACTTTAGGAAAAATTTTAATGAGAGAATTAAGATACAAACATAGCTACAAGATTGGTGATAACATAGTTGCACCAACTGATACTACTGCTGCAATTTATAGAAAAGATCTGTTTATCACTGATAAATTTAAAATGCAATTAGGGCATACTAGTTTAATAAAGCCATATTATTATTCCTGTCGTACTGGATTAAAATTAGAATGTATTCATTTAGGATGGAAAAAATATCTTAAAATGATTAAGAATGTAAAAAAGTCAAAAGAAGAGATTAAAAAAAAAGCATGGTTTTTTTGCAAATTCAACAGAACAATAGAAGAGCCTCTTCTTAAAAAACTAGATTTTTTTGAGAGATATTTAATTATATTACTTGCCAAGTTTTACTATAAACCAAAAATTGCACTTAAGTTTTTATTTGTTTGGTTTTTATATTTAGTGAAAAATTTTCCTCTTAATTATAATGAAATTCAGAGAAAAAATAATTATTGAATAAAAATTTTTTTAAAACTATATAAAAAATCTTCGAAACCATTTATTTTAGAAATTAATCTTTTTTCTTCGACATTATTGTCAATATTATATCTGGGCACATCAAAAAAAATATCTTTTTGCTCAAATGGTCTCTTTGTTGAAAAAGCCATTTGGTATCCAACTTCTTTAGCTACTTCAATAATTTGATTATTTACTTCGTTATGACTTCCATAAGGATAAGCCAAAAAATTTACAGTTTTTTGAATTTTTTCCTCTATAATTTTTTTTGAATTTTTTAATTCATCATAAATTTCTGAATTTTTTAATGAAGTCAATTTAGCATGTGTTAAAGTATGACTTCCTATTTCTATAAGAGGATGTTTACTTAACTGAATTAACTGTTCAAAATCAAATATTAAGTCTTTAAAGTTATAATCAATTTTAGACCCAAAAATCTTATATAAATATTTTTTTTGATCCTTGTAATTTAAATTGATTACTTCTTTTGATATAACACCAAACCAATTAACTATATCGCTTGTATTATTGACTTCTATTTTTTTTGAATCAAAAAAAATATATTTTTGTTTATTTAAATTTTCCCATAAAAAATACCACCACATAAAATCTTTTTTTTCTAAAAACCTAGTAATTACAAATATTGCGGCTGGAACATTATATTTTTCTAAAACTGGAAGTGCTAAATTAATATTGTCCTGGTAACCATCGTCAAATGTTATAGATATTGCAAAATTTTTATTTTTGTGTTCAATATGTTTCTTCAATTCACCTAAGGAAAGAATTTCAAATCTATTTTTTAAATATTTAATTTGTTTTTCAAATACTTTTTGATGTACCTCTAGCCCCGAAAGAGGATTATTTTTATTTAATAATTTATCATCAGTAGAAATTCTATGATAACAAAGTACAGCATAATTTTGATTTTTAGAAAAAATTTTGTTTATTGGAAAATAATAACCCAAAGGCAAAACCATTGATTTTATAAAGTTAGCGGTGTTTAAATAATTGTTTAAGTTCATTAATGTAATAATTTATAAATTTTTTTATATATTTTATCTATTAATTTTATTCTTTTGAGAAAAAAAATAAATTTAATTGTAAGTTTGGCTAGTTTGCCATAGACAGAATTTGACAAGATAATGTTATAAAGATCATTAGATTCGTTTGTCCACTTTTTCTTATAATTCTCATTTCCAATTGTAAAATCAAATATCCCAATATTATTTGTTTGCGCAAAATTTGTCAGATTTTCAAGTAAAATATTTCCACCTGAATATGAGTTAAAATTAATATTATCAAAACTTGGCATTAAATAATAATAGGTTGTATCGTTAAAAAAACCAAAGTGGGTTGATATAAATTTGTCACCTACCTTCATCGCAGAAACATGTATTTTTAAAAAATTAAAATCAGAACCAATTAAGTCATAATAAAAATCCTTGTAGTAACTTTTTTCAAACATGTTCCATACATTAGTTTTTTTATATCTACTTTCTTTTTGAAAAATCATATTTTTTATAATACTTAATTTTTTATTATGATCATTGGCTTCAAAAAAAATTACATCACCCATAGTTTTTAATCTTTTTATTTGTCTTTTATTATCATTTAATATTTTTTTAATTTTTTTGTGTTTCACGAAACTATCAAATCTAATATTATAACTTTTGTGAAGATGAATAATTGGTTTATCTAATTCCAAAATAGGATTTGGAGATGAATAATATTGTTTTTGTTTATTAAAGAAAATTAAATCAGCATTTTTAAAATTTTTAAAAATCTTTTCTTTAATAAAATTTAAATCTTCATTAAATAATTTAAGCTTTTTATGAAAAATTGGAGATAAATAATCAGAAACTTTTCCTCCAGCAATCTCAATTATTTTAAGTCCAAAAAAATTTCTAATAACTAACGGAAAGATTAATTTATATTTTTTATTCTTACTAAAAATGAAATATTTAATTTCATAATATTCATTTTTACCTATATTTTTCCACCACTTATAAATCCAAACAGGGTCTAAAAATGGTTCAATGATATAATTGTTTTTTTCATTTGTAATTTCTTTGATTACTTCATCTGGCAAAGATGGATATATTTCTAACTGCATAATTTTTTTAAAAAACTGTTAGGCATGTCTAGTGGAAGACAAACCAATCTTTTCCATCTTTTAAAACAAATATTTTTTTGTTTTATATTTTCAATACTTAAATCAGGCCAAGAAAATATTGTTATACCTTTTTTGTAACCCCATAAGAACCATTTTTTTGCTTCATTGGAGTTTTTAACATAAAAAGGTAAACACCAAATCATTAAATTTTTATTTGGAGTTTTGAAAATTGGTTGTAGGTTATTTTGTAATAAATATTTTTTCCAAATAATATAGTTTCTATATCTTTTGTTTTTTTCTTTAGTAATATTTTCATTTCTAATTTTTTTTAGGGAAAAATCATCAACCATCATATTGTAAACTACGTTATCCCTTCTAACTGTCGGAATTGTAAAATCTTTCTTAAATAATAAATTTTTTTTAATGAATGTTTTTAACTCAAAATTTTTATTTATTATATTAAGTAAAGTACTATTAATATTATATTTGTATTTAGGTAAATTAAACCTTACCTTATCTTTATAATAAAGAACTCCTCCAGAATAAATTTTAAAAACCTTCCTGGGTGATGAAAATCCAAAATTACCTCTAGTTCCAAGAAATTTATCTTTAAACAATCCTCCGTATCCATGTGAATTATCCTCTATAACCTTCACTTTGTACTTATTGGAGAGTTTTTTCAGGCTGTGAATTTTCTGTGGAAAGCCAAAATAATTAACAAATAATATTGCTTTTACTTTTTTTAATTTTATTTTTGATTCAAGACTTTTTATATTAATTGTGAAATCGTCATTTATTTCGTATTTTATTGTTTTTAAATTTAACTTTCTTAAAGTTATCTCAACAATTTCACAAATGTAATCAGGAATCAAAATATGATCATTTTTTGAAAAATTTAACAGCTTAATACCATTTAGAAGAGCAGATCTTCCGTGAGAGAAATAATATTTATTCATATTAGTTTGGTTTTATTTTTTTTCTCATGTTTAATACAAATTTAAAAATAAACTTTGAAAAAAATAAAAATGATAAAAAATAAATTATTATAATTTCAAAATTAAATATAAAGTTTTTAGATATCTCAGACCTAGCTTGTTTAGATTGATTTTTGATAATCAGGTAAATAGCATTTTTTTTTATTGTTTGGATTTTAAAATAATTCCATAAATTAAGATGATTCTGAACTAATTCAGGCAAATATTTTTCAATTTTTTCTATAAAAAGTAGTTTTTCCTCGTTAAACTTATTTGGTTTTTTCCAACTCTCACTATCGCCATGAACTCTCCAGCCAGATAAGATCTCAGGCACATACCTAAGTTTACAAAATTTTGAAAGTCTTAAAAAAAAATCGAAGTCTGATATATAGCTTAAATTCTTATCAAAAAATATATTAGTCTCTATCGCTAACTTTTTTTTAAAAACTAACGTTTCTAAAGAAAGATTATAATTTTTTAATAAATCTTTAAACACATATCCCTCTTGAATTTTTTTTTGATATAGAGGTTTTTTAATTCTATCATTAAAAAATAATGTATTGCATGTAACAATACCCACCTCACTATCAAAATATTTAATTTGTTTTTCTAATTTATACTCGTACCAAATATCATCTGTATCCAAAAATGCTATGTATTCACCAAGACATTTTTCAAAAGCACAATGTCTAGCTTCTCCTAAATTTGTAAAAGAATTTGATTTAAAATATTTTATGCGAGTATCTTTATAATTTTTTAAAATCGAAGAACTATTATCGGTCGAACAATTGTCCCAAAAAATTAACTCCCAATTTTTATATGTCTGTTTTAATATAGAATTAATTGCTTCTGATAAATATTTTTCACCATTATGACAGTTCATAATAATGCTTACTAATTTATCTTGCATTTTTTGATCTCAAATATTTTTCGAGATTTTCTTTATCTCTTAATGTATCCATGCAATGCCAAAAGCCATAATGCTTGTAGGCTACTAATTGGTTTTTTTTTGCAATAATTTGTAGGGGTTCTTTTTCAAGATAAGTAGAATCACCCTTTATATATTTCAACAAACTATTTTTAAAAATAAAAAAACCACCATTAATCCAACTGTCAAAAAAATTAGTTTTTTCTTGAAATTGTTCAACATTATTTCTATTAATTTTTAATGCACCAAATCTTGAAGGAGGTCTTACAGCTGTAACTGTTGCAATTTTATTCCTTCTTAAATGAAGTCTCAATAATTCTCTTAAATTAACATCTGATACCCCATCACCATATGTAATACAAAAATACTTTTCATTAATTAGAAATTTTTTTAATCTTTTAATTCTACCACCAGTCATAGTATTTAATCCAGTATCAACAATTTTAAAATTAGATCTATTATATTTATCAACAAAATTTTTAGACTTTTCTCTTTTATTTGATCTTATTATAATTTCTTTAAAAGATTTTTTTTTTTTAAAGTATTTAATTATGTAAGATGATTTATATCCAGTCGCCAGAATAAATTTTCTAAAACCATATTTTTGATAATGTTCAACTATATGAAATAAAATTGGTTTTTTAAGTACATCTATCATCGGTTTTGGCGTGTGTTTTGTATATTCTGAAAATCGAGTCCCACGGCCCCCAGCCAAAATAACAACTGTAATATTGGATATATCTATTTTTTTATTTTGCATAATTCTTTAAAGTATTTTATTTGCTGTGAATAGTTGTCAATTAAATCAAATTTTTTATAATAGTTTTGATACCAATCTGCTGTTAAATAAAGACTTTTATTTAATGTCAAAATGGGTTTCCAATTTAATTTTTTTTTTGCCTTATCAATATTTAAAGCTAAAAGTTTTGTCTCATGAAACTGATTATTTAATTTAATTTTTATTTTATTTTTGGCTGACAAATGAATTCTAAATAATTTACAAAGCTGTTTAACAGTTTTGATCGAACCCTTTCCTGGACCAAAATTAAATGATTGACCATTATGCTTTCTAGATTTTGAAATATTTTTTGCTAATAATAAATATCCATTAATAGCATCAAGAATATGTTGCCAGGGACGTACAGAGTCTGGATTTCTAATATAAATACTCTTTTTTTTTATCCAACTTCTTACACAATCAGGTATAATTCTATCTTTTGACCAATCTCCACCACCTATGATATTTCCTGCTCTTACAGAAACGATTGAAATATTTTTCTTATTTTCAAGGTATGATTTATAGTATGATCTAAAAATTATCTCTGCTGATGCTTTTGAAGCACTATATGGATCATCTCCTCCAAAAGGGTCGTCTTCTTTAAAAAATATAACTTTTTTACTATTTTTAATTTTATAACATTTATCGCTTGTAACAATTACTACTGAACATTTATTTTTTAAGTATCTTAATGACTCAAGTATATTTCCACTTCCAATTAAATTAGTTCTCCAAGTTTCCAGTGGATTTTTGTATGATACACTTACTATTGGTTGGGCAGCTAAATGAAATATATAATCAGGCTGATTTCGTATAATAATTTTTTTAATTTTGTCAAAATTTTCAATATTAAAAAAATAACTTTTAATTTTTTTTTTATTTAATTTTTTTAAAATTTTTTTTTGATAGCTGTTTGGTGTTAAAGATATGCCAGTAATTTTTGCACCTAAATTTAAAAGACAAATTGACAACCAGATTCCTTTAAAACCTGTATGTCCTGTAATTAAAATTTTTTTATCTTTAAAATTAGAAAAATTCATAAATTAAACTCGCTCAATAAATTATTTGATACACTATTAAAACAATTATTCCTTATTTTATTTGATAAAAATTTGGATTTATTTTTACTATTTCTTATAAATTTACCAATTTTTTTATGATCATTTGAGTATAAATAGTATTTTTTACTAACAAATTTTGGAACACATGAACTCCTTAAATAATCATCACTTTTAAAAATAATAGTTGGTATATTTAAAATTAATGCCTCAAAACAAGTAGATGACATTCCACCAATAAAAAACTTTGATTTTTTCAAAGTGTCATAAAAATTTTTGTTATTGTCTATTTCAAAACTATTAATCTTCATTTCCTTTATTTTTTTCACATAAGATAAATTATTATAGGCTGGATGCGGTCTTATGATTAATCTATATTTTGAAAAAAATCTCTCTTTCATTATATTTTTACAAATTTTGAGAATATTTTTCGAATCTTTTTCTAAAATCGGTAATGCAACAAGAATCTGATTTTTTTTGGTAACCTTTTTTTTTTCAAATAAATGCTGAAAACTCAATGCTGAAACACTTTTTGTTAAAAGTTCAGAGTCATATTTTTTAATGTTATTTTTAAAATAATTTCCAATTGTTAAAATTTTTTTTGGAATTAATTTATATTTCCTGTCTTCAGGCAATGTGTGATCCTGACTAATATACATATCAGCAGGCACAATTCCCAAGTATCCAACATTTTTTGTGTTTTTAAAATATTTATTTAATGCATAACACCATGATCTTTCAAATGATTGGTTTTCAAACCAAGCTATTGATGTTTTTATTTTTAATCCTGTTGATTTAAAATTCTTTAAAAAAATAAAATTCATATAAGATTCTAAATAACTAAATGTATTTTCTTGTTCCATTAATTCTTCAACAATTAAATCAGGAAAAAAAGATTTATCTAAAAAATTTTTTTTGATAAAAATAGATTTAATATTTTTATTGATTTTTAAAATTGATATTAAATCTGAAAATGAAATATAGTCCTCTTTAAAAATGTAATTTTTTTCTTTTCTCAAAGTAATTAAATTTTTAATAAAAGGTAAAAATTTAAAAATTGCTATATTTGGGACAAAAAAAATATTTTTGTTCAATTTTGATAGCTCAAATAAATATGGAAAGTATCTACTTTTTGTTGCAAATCCATCTATAACATACGTCATTATTAGTGAAAGTTCATGAGGAATATTTTTCCTAGTTTCAAATATTTTTGAAATTTTTATTATTATAAATCTTAAAAAAAATTTTATATATCTTAAACTAGGATTTATTTTATTTTTTTTTACTACAATTTTGATTTTTTTATTTCTTATAACTTTTTTAAAGATTTTTTTTTGTACATTTGAATCTACAAGTATTATTTCATATTTTTTCGCATTAAAAATTTTTTTTAAAAAAAAAAAAACTTAAATAATAAAAAAAAATTTTACTCGTGTAAGGATTTCTAGAACTGGTGTTTGATATTACCCATAATAAAAAATTTTTTTTATTAATATGTGAATAAGACTTACCGATAATTTTATTAAAATCCTTAATTTTAGCTCTTGCCAATTTACTAAAAATTTTTGAGTGATTTTTTGATAGATCTGCTTTAAATCTCAAATCTAGTACTGTCATTTAATTATTCTTATAAAAATCTATGGTTTTAATTAGGCCATCTTGAAATTTAGTTTTTGGTATCCAACCCAATTCTTTTTTTATTTTATTTATACTCGGGTATAAATTAATATTTTCATTTTTTCTTAATTTAAAGGATCCATACACAGGTTTCCCTTTACCTACTAAAGATTTAATTAATTCAACAATACTTTTAATTTTTAGAGGTTTTCCCGATCCAACATTATAAACTTTACCGTTACTTTTTTTCGATAATAAAGTCATATTAATAGCTCTAATTACATCCTCTATGTAACAGAAGTCCCTTATTTGTTTTCCAGAAGATGTTTTGAAGTCAGAATTTTTTAGACAACCTTTGATTATTTGAGGAATAAACCTATTTTGTTTTTGGCCAGGTCCATAAGTTAAAAATATACGTAACACAGAAGATGGAAAATTTTCTGATCGATATATCATTTGTAAAAAATGTGTAGAGGCTGTTTTTGATAGAGAGTAAATTGAATTAGGCATTTCTCTGTATGACTCAATTTGTGCTGATTTATTTAATCCATATTCATCACTTGAACCAATATATAGATATTTTATCAATTGTTTTTTATTCAAATAAAATACAGTATTTAAAGTTCCAATGAAATGAGACTCAATTATATTAGTATTCTTGATATAAAAACTTCTATGATCAACATAACCAGCTAAGTTAATTACATAATGAAAAGAATATTTACTAAAAAAAATTTTACACTTCTTTTTATTTGATATGTCAAAATAAAAATTTTTAAGGTTTTTTACATTTTTTTTTAGTTTTTTATTTTTGGAGATTGAAAAAACTTTATATTTTTTTTTTAAGTAAAAATCTATTAATTTTGTGCCAATAAAACCTGAGCCACCTATTATTAAAATATTTTTACTCATAATTTTAAGTTTGGAAGATTTAAGTCTTTCTCACTAATATTTGTTATTTTTAATGGCAATTTAATTTTTAATGTTGGATCTAAAAAATTAACACCTGTTTCTTTTGATTTATTGTAAAATTCGTCCGTAAAATAAATTATCTCTGTATTTGCTTTTAACGTTTGGAATCCATGTGCGCAACCTTTTGGAATAATTATTCCAAATCTATCTTTGGAATTTAAATTAATTCCAATAAATTTTTTAAAGGTTCTAGATTTATCTCTTAAATCTACAATCACATCGTAAATTGAACCGTTTATACAATAAATTATTTTCATTTCCTGAAAAGGTTTTTTTTGAAAATGTAAACCTCTTACAGTTCCTTTTTTTTTTGAAAAAGAAAAATTTACTTGAGTTATTTTATTTGAAACTTTATTAGATTTAAAAACTTTTCTGCAAAAAGCCCTAGTAAAAAAACCTCGTTTATCTTTAAATTTATCCAATTTAATTAAATAACAATCTTTTATTTTTGTTTTTATTAGCTTCATTATTGAAATTGAATTTACAATTTTATTTCCTCTTATATTTTGATTTTTAAGTACATAAATTACTTTTCTCTACTTGTATCATTCATAAAATATATCATTCATTTTTTGTTACTGATTTATCTTATTCAATAATTCTTCATTATTAATTGCTTCATTTTCTTTCCAGGTATGTTTTGATTCTTCAATTTTGACTTTATCTCTTATCTTTTTGACAATATAACTTATTTCATTTTCAAGTTGTTTGCTATCCATATAATAAATTTGATCTAAATTATCTTTACTTGTTTTCTTCGAATATAAATGTTTATAACATTCATATTTTAAAAAATCGTTTAAGACAATTACCGGTTTATTTAAGTAAGAAAATTCATCAATTAAAGTCGAAAAATTTGTAATTAGTAAATGGTTTTTTTGCATCAAATTTTCAATATCTGAATTAAAATATATTTTATAATTTGGTAACTTTTCTAATATATTTTTATATAAACTATTACTTATTTCATCATTATTTCTAATATTTAAAGAAATATTTACGTTTTTGAAATTTTTAAAAATTTCTACAGTTTTTTTTATGGTATTAATAAATTGGAAAGATCCCTGATAAATATATGGTCTAGATAGAAAAACTTTATATGTTCCTGCAAACAATATATTTATATTTTTTTGGTTAATATTTTGAGATAATCTTTGTCCTCTATAAGCTATTGGATGTGACTTTATAATATTTATTTTTTTTAAATTAATTAATTGTTTTGAGATTTCATATGCAGATGGGCTCTGTGCAACTATATCTGTGGCATAATCACTATAACACAAGCCTCTACCCAAAGATAAGAGTTCTGCATGAGCTAATGGATCTTCAATTAAATCTAAATTTCCATGCGAACTTAGGAATATGTTTAAATTTTTTTTATTTAAATATTTTGCAACAATATTTGGATCCATCCAAGTAAGAAAATCGGACACAAAATATTTGATATTAGAATTATTAAATCTTTTATTTAAAAAATTCGTTAACGCAGCTTGATAAAGCCAGATCTCAGTTAAAAAAAAAATGAAATTTTTATTCTCAATTTTGAATGCGTCCATGTCTAAAAATTTTAATAAGTCTCTCACTTGATTCTCTAATTTGGGATTCATTTGGTATTTTATCTCTGGATAAATAATTTTTATGTGACTATTTGTAAAAAAATATAAAAAATTTTTTATAATTTGAAATAAGTTTTTTACTCTAGAACTTGAAGAAATTTGGAAAGTGATTTCTATAGTATTTTCAGATTTTGAAACCTTTTTTTTATTTTCTAAAAAATTAAATATTACTTGTTTTTTTCTTATGTAATAAAATAAAAAATTATTAATTATTTTTTTTATCAAAAAAAGTTTTTTATTATTAAAAAAAAAACCTAATTTGAAAATCCCATATTTTTTTAAAATAATTGTATCCAAAATTAAATTTAATATTTCTTTATGATTTTTTATTTTTAAATTATTGTCCAAAAAACATAGATAAGTAGTATCTTTATTTATAAATTTAATAAAATAATTAATTGATGCAAAACATTGTACAAATATGTTTTTAAAATTCTCATCACACAAACTTGCAAATGAATGATTTCGATTTATTGAATTAAATTTATCTCTTAATTTAATATTATCCTCAGCTACCTGTTCATGTAAATTTTCGTTTATATTGTAAGGTGAAACTATATTTTGAAAACCATTTTTACTTAATACCTCAAATGCATTTGGAGTAATTGCTAAAATTTTTTTTTTTTTGTCTTTAATTAAGTTTTTTATATTTTCCGCATCTATAGTATCAAAAACTAAAATTAAATCTCTTTCTGTTTTCATATCTTTGTAGAGAGAAGATCTTTCGTAATAAAAAATTTAATATGTTTTATTAAATTAATTTCTTTCTTTAATAAAGAAGATCTTTCTTTTACAGTTTCAAAATCTTCTGGACCAAAATGAGTTAAAGCAATTTTACTAGTATTAAATTTCATTATATTTTTTTTAATTTCTTGAAAACTTAAATGAAAGTTTTTTTTCTTCTTATATTGATTGCATTCAATGATTGAAAAATCTGAACCACTCACAAGATTAATTAAATTTTTACAATACCTAGTATCTGTACAATAGGTTAAAATTTTATTATCCATAAAAAACCTAAAACCATATGATGGATCTGAATGATCTAGTTTTTTTGCAATAAATTTGACAGGTATTTTAGGATAATTATTTTCATCAAAGGATACAATGGAAATTTTATTTTTCAAATTTGTAAACTTCAAAGTATAGGGTTGATTAAATATATTTTTAAATTTTTTAATATATTTTTTGTGTAAAATTATATTAACATTCTTTATTTTTGCTATTGAACTTAAATAATGTATTCCAACTACATGATCTAAATGTAAATGGCTGATAAATATAAAAGTTTTCTTTGATTTAAATTTAATTTTATTTAAATTTTTAATTCCACTACCTAGATCTAGTATTAAATTAAATTTTTTTGACTCTATAAGTACACATGATGTTTCTTGATTATCATAATTATACCAACCATTAGTTCCTAAAAATGTAACTTTCATTCAAGCTTAAATTACCAAGCCACCATTTATGTTTAATTCTGCTCCCTGAATATAGTTTGCACTGTCATCGGCTAAAAACAAACATGCATTTGAAATATCTTCCCTTTTGCCTAAGGTTTTTTGGTTAATTTTATATTTTTTTATTAAATTTTGTCTAACTTTTTTAGACCATTTTTTCGTTAAATCTCCCTCTAAAGGACCAGGATTAATACAATTACAAATAATGTTTTTTTTACCTAATTTTTTTGCAATTGATTTTGTAAGATTTATGATGCTAGCTTTAGATGCGGAATATAAATCTCCAGCATATTCTCCGCCATTAAGTCCTGCCATTGATCCAATATTTATAATTTTAGCTATTCTATTTTTACGTGTTAAAAATTTTATATAATTCTTTATTAATATAACCGGATAAATAACATTATTTCTTAGAATATTTTCTATTTCATATTGATTTAAATTTAAAATAGATTTTGAAGAAAAAATTCCTATGCAATTTAATAAAACATCAACATGTCCCTCTTTTTTTTTTATTTTTGAACATATTACTTGAATACTTTTTTCATTCTCAAGATTATTTTTTAAATATGTCACATTATTTTTATTAAAGAATTTTTTGTTGAGATTTTTTTTATCTAAAACAATTACCTTATAATCAGCTTTTAAAAATGTTTTGACACACTGGAATCCAATTCCTCCATCACCTCCTGCAATAATTACAATTTTTTTTTTCATTAATTTATTTTTTTATAGAAAAACCTCCGTCTACAAAATAAGATTGACCAGTTTGAAAATTACTAGAATATTTTAATAAAAAAAGTACAAAATTTCCAATATCCTCCAGGTCACCTAATGAATTTGTAATTGATCTTTTTTTTAATTCTTTCAATGAAATTAAGCCTTTCTTAATATCTTTTTTAATTAAATTCGTATTGATATGTCCAGGATTTATTGAATTACAAGTAATGTTATATTTACTCCATTCTAGAGCAGTTGATCTTGTAAGGGCATCTATACCAGACTTAGCAATACTGTATGGAAGTCTTCCAATAAGTGGAAACTTTGAGAGAACAGATGAGATATTAATAATCTTACCATTTTTTTTTTTTATCATATGACTTCCTACTTCTTTAGAAAAATAAATATAGCTAAATAAATTTACTTTAATAACTGTATGAATTTCTTCAATTGATAATTTTTCAAATTTTTTATTCAATTGAATTCCACAATTATTTATTAAAACATTAATTTTTTTATATTTCTTTACAACATAACTTACAAATTTTTTTACTTCTTGTATTTTAGATGCATCAATTGACATATATATACTTTCTACATTATATTTTTTTTTTAAATAATCGTTTGCTATTTTAAGTTCTTTTTTAGATCTACTACAAATTGCTATATTATAACCTTCTTTTGCAAGTTTGTTTGCACACTCAAAACCTATGCCTCTTGATCCTCCTGTAATTATTGCAACTTTATTATTTTTCATTTTCATAAAAATTATTAACACAGTTTAAAGGTTTGTGACCTTCAAGAATTCTTTTGGCTTCAAGAGCTCCCTTTTTTCTAATCTCTATAATAGACTTATCAGAGTAAAATGCTGAGTGAGGAGTTATAACCAGCCTATTTTTAAGATACGATGCCTTATTTAAATAATCATTTAATAATTTGTTACCTCGTAAAATAGGTTCCTGTGGTAATACATCTAATACAGCTGCTTTAATTACATTATTTTTTAGCGCATCTCTTAAATCATTTAGATCAATATTTTTTCCTCTGGCTGAGTTTATTATAACTGGGTTTTTTTTTGTAATTTTAAAAAAATTTTTATCAATAATATTTTCTGTTTCTTCTGACAATGGGCAATGAAGTGATACAAAATCAGATTGTTTTGCAATATCTTTTAAAGACAAAACTCTTTTAATGTTAAGAACCTTTTCTCTTCCACTTTCAATGTATGGATCATAAAAAATTACGTTCATCTTGAAGGCTTTTGCTCTTACAGCTAGTGCTGAACCAATTCTTCCTAGACCAATTATGCCTAATGTTCGTCCTTCTAGTCTTAAACATAAAGTTTCTCTAATCCATTTTTTTTCTAAAGTTTTATTGAAATAAAATAAAAAATTTCTATTTGTAAATAAAATCGAACCCATTGCATAATCAGCAACTTCGTCAACTCCATAATCGGGCACATTACACACTGGAATACCACTATCTTTAGCAAACTTAAGATCTACGTTATCAAGTCCAACACCAACTCGAATTAATGCTTTGCATTTTTTAAGTTTAGAAATTAACTTTTGATCAAAATTAATTAAATCATAAAAAAGAATTGCGTCTGCTTCTGATAGTATTTTGTCTGAGAGATCATTGTTTTTTTTAGCATCACATATTCTAACTGTATGTTTTTTACCTAAAATTTTTTTTTCAATTGAACCTTTGTCCTTTATTACATCAGTTATCAAAATTTTCATAATTGTAAATCTTTCTTGCTAAATTAAAGTCTTGTATTTCATCTATATCTATAGATTCTATTTTGTTTAATTTAAATAATACAGGTTTTCTTCCAAACCAATAACTCCACTTAAGCATATTATTTTTTTTGGCTAAAAATATTGAACCAGTAATAAAATAATTTGTTTCTAATTCTTGTGAGTAAGGGTGCCAAATACCAGGATTAAAATTATCAGGAAAACCATTTTCCTTTAAGATAAAGTTTTTTGATGGAAGCACACCAACTAAACTATCAAAAAATTTTTCTTTTTTTTTAAACTCTTGAATAGCTTGATCAAACCTTGAAAAGGTTGGTGCTGTTGTTAAACACCATGCCACATAAGGATTACCTGGTATTTTTTTTAATATACTGTTATGTATTTCGCTCCACTGATAACTTCTATGATCATTACAATACCTGCTTTCTCTTTTTAAAAATTTAATGCCTTTTTCTTTGCATAATTTTTCTACCATTTTGCTATCACTTGAAACATAAATTGAACTAATCAATTTCGATTTTTTTAACTGTTCAACTTTAATATCAAATATACTTTTGTTGTCATGAAAATTTCTGAAATTTTTTTTCTTAACTCTTTTTGATCCTTCTCTGACTGGTATTAATGCTACAAATTTTTTAGTCATTTTAATTATTTGTTAACCATCTTGCTAGTAAAAATTTTGTTTTTAGGTATGCTTGGTAATCTAACCGCTAGTATGGTTGTCTTTTTTATAACTTTATTAATATACTCAGTCGTTCCTGGCTCCAAAAAGTAAAACATGCCTGGCTTTAATCTAGTTTTTTTCTTTCCAATGCAATATTCAACTTCACCTTCCAAAACAATTAAAAATTCAAAACTACATAAATGAAAGTGCTCTTCCTCTTTGGTATTTTTTTCTAAAACTTTTAAACAAATTTCAATATCTTTTCTGTGGAAAACAGACTTTTTAGGATAAAAATGACCACAAATCCAACCTCGCATTTGACCATGAAGTATATTATGACTTATGTTTGATACCACAGAGTGATCTCCAATTTTTGTCGTTTTTTTCTTTTTTAAATTTTTTCCCAAAAACTTTAAATTTGCCATAATAATCTATACCATTTAAATTAAGATTGACTATATTTAAATAACTTATTTATGATTAACAACAAAACAATTCTGATTACAGGAGGCTCAAGTGGTATTGGAAAAGCCGCTGTGAATCTTTTTCTTAAAAATAACAACAAAGTTATTGTAATTGATAAAAATATTCCAAAAAAAAAACCTAAAAACTTGTTTTTTTACAAATTAGATCTCAAAAAGATCAAATTAATTAAAAAAGTAGTAAAAAATATAAGTATAAAATTCAATAAAATAGATGTTTTAATTCTAAATGCTGGAATTTGTCCTTTCGAAAAATTTTTAAAGATAGACCAAAAATTATTTGATCTTGTTGTTGATGTTAATCAAAAATCTGCTTTTTTTTTAGCACAAGAAGTAGCTAAAATAATGATTAAACAAAGAGTGCAAGGAAAAATAATTTTTACAAGTTCAATTAGTTCAATTTTTGGTGGTGAATTACAGGCTCATTACTGTGGAACAAAAGGTGCAATAAATCAAATAATGAAATCAATATGTATTTCTTTAGGCAAACATAATATAAATGTAAACGCAATACTACCAGGTACAGTCATCACAAATATAAATAAAAAACAATTAGCTAAAAATAATTCATTAAAAAATTATTTTATAAAAAGAACTCCATTAAAAAGACTTATTACCCCTGAAGAAATTGCTAAAGTGATGCTTTTTTTAGCATCTGACCTTTCATCTGGTATAAATGGAGAAACAATCATGGTTGATGGTGGTATGGCAATTAATTTTCAATAATTATGAAAAAAACTAAATTTAGTATTTGCTTACCAATATTCGCAAATCCAGGTATGCTTTCTTTTAGAACACCAAATTATAAAAAAATTAATTATGCTGATTTAAAAAAACTTGCAAAAAAATGTGATGAAAGTAAATTAAACTCAATTTTTATCGCTGATCATACTTATCTCGGTAACAATGGAGAAATATTTGAGTGTACAGCTCTTATGGCGGCATTGTCTGCAATTACTAAAAATATAAATTTTGGATCTATTCACCTCGCAAATAATTTTAGACACCCTGCATTAGTTGCAAAATATTTTTCTACACTAAGTCATATATCAAATGGAAGGGTTATACTTTTTTATGACTATGCATGGAGAAAAAGTGAGTTCTTGCAAACAGGAATAGCTTTTGAAAAAAAAAATATAAGAATTTCTCGAATGATTGAAGGATTGAAAATTATAAAAAATTCATTCAAAGAAAAAAAAATAAATTTTAATGGAAAATTTTATAAAATTAAAAATTTTATTTGTAACCCTAAACCAATTAAAAAAATTCCTATCTGGTTAGGAGAGTCAGACAATAAATTGATGGTAAAGGAAATTGTTAAAAATGCTGATGTATATAATTCAATGCCATGTGATTTGGATGTTTTAAAAAAAAAATTAAAAGTAATAGAAAACGAATGTAAAAAACAAAAAAAAGATTTTTCAAAAATTGGTAAATCGTTAGAAACTCAAATACTAATAGTTAAAAATAAAAATGATTTAAGAAATAAAATAGCACAAATTAAAAAAAATAAAAAATTCAACAAAACTTACGATAAGGATATTGTTTCTAGATTAAAGGAGCTAAATAAGAAGAAAGTAGATTATGATAATATTGAAAATCTTAAAAAAGAATTTTTTATTGGTACTATTGAGGAAATTCAACTAAAAATCAAACAGTTTGAAAAAATAGGCGTGGATCACTTTATGTTTTGGCCAATGGATTTTCCAGAAAGCTACACATTAGATAATTTGATAAATAAAATAGTATAATTGATTAAGTTATTCATAAAAATATGAGTTCAAAAAATCAAAAAGAAAAATTTTTAATTATATTAAATTGTATTAAAGAAGCTCCTTATTCTTTATTATTAATTTTTTCAAATTTTATATCTAGTTTTTTGTCTGTAATAGGTTTGCCTTTATTAATTTTTGCATATCAATATTCTCAAACAGAAAATAAAAATGAATTATCTTATAATGAAAATCTTAAACAAATTTTTGAAATTATTAATATTGATTTAAATTTTTATTCTCTTTTAGTTCTATCTCTTATTTTAATTGTATTGGGCCAAACATGTTTGGGGGGTATTGAATTAGCAAATCGATATATAAATATTAAGGTTATCAAAAAAAATGCCATTGATCTTGTGAATTACTTTAAAGATGCCAAATGGTTAAAAGTTTTAGATGATAAATCAGGAAAATTCCAACATGCTATGAATATCGAAAGCGTTTCATCAGCCCAGGTAATGTTAGACTCTTTAAGATTAGCATCTTCAATTATTCAAATAATGTTTTATATGGCAACTAGTATTTATTTTAGTCTTAAAATTACAAGCATGCTTTTATTTTTTTTCATGATTATGGGGTTAATTACTATAATTGTATCAGCAAAAATAAATTTATTTGCAAATTTATTTAATTTAGGCCGTATTAGAATCGCTGAGTCTGTTTCAAATATCAGCAATAATAAAAAGTATATTAAATCCTCGAATATTCCATTTTTTTTTGAAAATGTTTATCAAAATATAAAAGTCGCATGGGAATTTGATTGGAAACTCCATTTAGTAAGTTATTTTTTAAGATATATCTTATTCATTATTACAGCAATAGTATTTTCATCCTTATTAATTTTTTATAATGAACTAAATACAAGTTTTGAGGAAGTAACAATAACAATATTAATTTTTTTAAGAACAACTCCAGTTTTTATTAAATTATCAGAAAGCTATAGTTCTTTAAATGAACAAATTCCTGCACATCAGAACTTTAAAAAAAGAATGGATGAATTCAAATTTAATAAAGAAAAAAGTGGAAAAATTAAATATTTAAAAAATTCAGTTATACATTTAAAAAATGTTAGCTTCAAATATCCAAATTCCAAAAAAAAAATAATTTCAAATTTTAATTTAAAAATAGAACCGAATAAATCATATGCTCTAATTGGTAAGTCTGGATCAGGGAAAACTACTATTATCGATATGATAGTGGGGTTATTAAAACCTTCAGATGGAGAAATATACTTTGGAAAAATAAATCAGAAAGATTTAGACTTAATTTCCCTTAGAAAAGAAATTTCGTACATATCTCAAAATATTTCATTATTTGATGGAACAATTAAAGAAAATATTTTGATGGGAA
>MDTD01086503.1_pt1 | contig 21228 bp, 19 predicted proteins | sample 811221 | NCBI WGS metagenome assembly MDTD01 (sample SAMN05326646, study PRJNA326480) | marine metagenome | isolation source: seawater | place: Pacific Ocean: South West | collected 2011
CGGTTGCTAATACAAATCTAAAAAAATATAATAATGGAAAAAAGATAGATATTTTAGCAAGAAAAGATTTAAGAAAAGTTGGACTCAATTATGGTCATGGCACTGGGCATGGTGTTGGATTTTTTTCCAACGTACATGAGGGACCACAAGCTATATCAAAATTTAATAAAATAAAGATTTCTGAAGGTATGATAATCAGTAATGAACCTGGTTTTTATAAAAAAGGTAAATTTGGAATAAGAATTGAAAATTTAGTTTATGTAAAAAAAATTAAAAAAAAAATTTTTTTTGAAAATTTAACTTTTGCACCAATAGAAAAAGAATTGATTAATTTTAAACTATTGAATTCAAAAGAAAAAGATTATCTTTTTAAATATCACCTATTGGTATATGAAAAAATAGCAAAATACTTAAACAAGAATCAAAAGAGATGGTTAGCCAGCATTATCTAGCATATTTAACCAATCTTTTTGATTTAAAATTTTTATTTTTAATTTTTTTGCGGTGTCTATTTTTCTTTTTGTTGGTTTATCTCCAACTATCAAGTAATTAAGTTTTTTACTTATGCCACTTACTATAGTCCCTGAATTTTGCTCAATAATTGATTTTGCTTCTGCTCTACTTATACCGTCTAATTTTCCAGTAAATAAAAATGATTTTTCTTTGAATGGTCCATTTTTTTTAGCTTCGATACTATTTTTAATAGAGAGAATTTGTGAAAGTTCATCTAAAACATTTAAATTTGTTTTATTTGAAAAAAAATCTTTAATTGAATTAATTTGTGTTACACCTATTCCATCGATATTCAAAAGTTCATTTATTTTTCCAGACTTTGATAAAGCTAGAAAGTTTTTTGATGATTTCAAATATTTTGCAATCAATTTAGCATTTTCCAAACCTATATGTCTGATACCAAGTGCATAAATAAATCTCTCAAAAGAAATATTTTTACGAACATCTATAGAATATTTTAAATTAGAAACTGATTGTCTTCCCCATCCTTCCATATTTTTTATTTTATCATAATTTAAATTGAATATATCTTGAGGTAATTTTATCAAATCAAGTTTCCAAAAATTCTCAACGATCTTTTTACCTAAACCATCAATATTAAAACCTTCCTTTGATACAAAATGTTTAATTTTTTCAATTGCAACTTTATTACACTCAAATCCTTCACTGAAACATCTTCTTACAGCATCCTTTTTTTTGGTTATTATATTAAACTCTTTAATAGTTTTAGATCCACAGGACGGACAAAATTTAGGAAATACAAAATTTATTGATTTAGTGCTTCTTTTTTTTTTATCTACTGAAATTATATGAGGTATAACATCTCCAGCTCTTTCAACTTTTACTGTATCTCCAATTCTTATATCTTTTCTATTTATTTCATCCTCATTGTGTAAAGTGGCATTAGACACTAGGACACCACCTATATTAATGGGGTTTATCTTAGCAACAGGTGTGAGAGCACCAGTTCTGCCGATTTGAATATCAATATCTAGTATCTTAGAAACTCCACTGTTTGCCGAGAATTTATGAGCTATTGCCCATCTTGGAGCATTAGCGACAAATCCTAATCTTTTTTGTAAATGAAAATTGTTTATTTTGTAGACTATTCCGTCTATATCAAAATCCAATTCGTTTCTTTTTTTTTCAATTTTGTCATAGTTGATCATTAGATTATTGACACCTTCAATTAACTTGTTCAATGGGTTTGTTTTAAAACCCCACTCACTTAATTTTTTCAAAAAATCACTTTGATTTTTTGCTTCCATCCCTTTTACAAAACCATATGTATAAGCAATAAATTTTAGTGGAATTTTTCTTGTATCATTAGGATTTTTTTGTCTTAATGAACCAGATGCAGCATTTCTTGGATTTGCAAATTTATTTGATAATTTCTTAAAATCACTATTCTGAATAAATACCTCACCCCTGATATCTATTTCTTCAGGAAAATCTTTAGAGGATATCGTTTGTGGAATATCTTTTATTGTTTTTAAATTTTCTGTTATATCTTCGCCTTCTTTACCATCACCTCTTGATAACCCTGTAACAAATTTTCCATTTTTATAAACTAGAGATGCTGAAATTCCATCAATTTTAGGCTCAGCATTATATTGAATTTTAGTATCTATGCTTTTATCCAGAAAATTTAATATTTTTTTTTCAAAATTAATTAAATCTGCTTTGCTAAATGCATTTGAAAGAGACAACATCGGTACTCTGTGCTGAATCTTCTTAAAGTTTTTCGATGGTTTAAAGCCAACTATTTTTGAGGGTGAGTCTTTATGATTTAAAAAATTATATTTTTTTTCTAGGTCTATTATTTTTTTTTTTTAATAAATCATACTCACTGTCAGATATTAATGGTCTATTTTTATCATAATATCTTTCATTAAGTTCAATAATTTTTTTTATTTTTTTTAGATAATCACTTTTAATTTTTGCATCATTCATCTTATTTAAAGAGTTTTTTAAAATTTCTAACTATTATATTTTGTTTGTCCTTTTTAATTTTTTCTTTAGGGTCTTTGTAGTCTTTATTAAATATTCTATAACTTTCCTTATACCATTCACTACTTTGATAATTGTAACCTAAAAGCGAAGCATATTTTTTTGCTTCATTTTCTAATCCTATCATGTAATTTATCTCAACTAATCTATGAATTGCTTCCTCAACATATTCCGTTTTTTCATAATTATTGACAACGTTCTGAAATCTATTGATCGCTGGTATCCATTTTTTTTTTGGATACATAATATTTTCCAATATAAATTTCTTTAGACGCTAGAATATTTTCAATTAAATTTAATTTAAATTTTGCATCTAAAGCGAAATCAGTATTTGGATAATCTTTAATAACAATATTAAAATATTTTTTTGAATTTAATAAAGGTGAAAGATCTTTTTTTTCATCTATTATCAACTCATAATAACAAGTACCCAGTAAAAAATAAGCATAATCTATATTTTCACTAGTAGGATAATTTCTGATAAATCTTTTCAATTCTGATATAGCATCACCATAATAGTCTTGAGTATAATATGAGTATGCTGCCATTAGAATTGAGCGAGATGCCCAAATAGATTGTGGAAAAAGATTTTCTACTGTATTAAAATTTTTTGCTGCAAATAGCACATCACCTTCTTCTAATGCTTTAAGACCTGAATTGTATGCTTCGATCATTTCAGCTTCTAAATCTAAACCAATTATGTCAATTTCTTTTTCTTTTTTACCCCCACAATTGAATAGAAATAAAAGTGATAAAATTAACAAAAATTTTAAAAAATTTTTCATAACCACTAATATAAGATTAAAAAAATTTTATGCTATTGATTTAAATTGGTTTTTTTTAATGTAAGTGTGAGGAAGGATTTTTTCTTTAATCTCTATAATAGAAAAATTATCATTATTATCAAACACTTTTCTTAATAATCTATTTGAAAGGTAATGCCCACCTTGTGAACATTTGACTTTTGCTAGCAATCTATGACCACAGGTATAAAGATCTCCAATACAATCAAGAATTTTATGATTTACAAACTCTTTATCATTTCTTAAACCCTGATCATTTAAAACTTTATTGTCTTTAACAACTATTGCATTATCCAAACTTCCACCTCTTGCTAAACCATTTTTTTTTATTTTTTCAATATCTTCATAAAGACAAAAAGTCCTTGAATTAAAAATATCAATTAATTCATCTTCATATACGTTTATCTTATTTCTTTGATTTCCAATTAATTGATTGTTATATTTTAATTCATAATCTATATCTAAACTTAACTTTGATGGCTCTATTGAAATAGATCTATCTCCGTCAAAAAATTCTATTTTTTTATTAATCTTAATAATTTTAATTGGGATAGAGCTTATCTCTAACCCTGTCAAAAATATTTTTTCTATAAATTCTTTAGCTGATCCATCAAGTATTGGAACTTCAACATTGTCTATTTCAATTAAAGCATTATCAATCCCAGAGCCAAATAACGCGCCCATCAAATGTTCAATAGTTGATACACTTACACCATACTCATTTGTAATCGTGGTGTTTAAAGATGTGTTACTGACGTTTTCAAAACTTGGATATATTAGATTGTTTTGACTTAAATCTACTCTTTTAAAAATGATTCCTGTGTTTGGAGCTGCTGGTTTTATGCTTAGACGCACTATCTCCCCTGTATGGAGCCCAACGCCTGAAAAACTTACAAAGTTTTTGACCGTTTTTTGATTTAAAGCAGACACTCAGTGCTTTTATTACTCATTAGCTAAAAAACAAAAACAACAAATGTTACTAGAAAATACAGGTTTATCTGAAAAAATTAAAAAATTTCTCAAAAAAACCAACATTTCTAGAAATTTTATTATGAAATTCAACCTCGTTTGAATTACAACCGTCAGTTATTTTTTTAGTTTTTTTAAAAAAATCATCTCTATTATTCTCAAAATAACTTGTAACATACTCTGCACAGATGATCTTGTTTATAGATATTTGATATTTTTCTAAACAATTCTCTAATTCTTTAATTAAATTATTTGAAAGACAAATAAATCTTACATCTAAAGAATATTTATGACACTTTAAATTTTTTGGTAAAAAAGAATAATTTTTATTATTGACTCTATAATTATCTATTAACATATGGACTATTTTTTTATTTTCTAACGTTTTTTTACATTGATCCCTTGCTTCATTTAAGGAGTAAGATAAACATCCTGGGGTAAGAATGTTTCCATTGTTATAATTTTTAACAGATAATTTAATATTAAAAAAATTTTTTGTGTCAATTACTACATAAATATTTTTAATAAAGTTATCAATTTTTTTTTCAAGTTTTAAAATATTATTGTCTAGAAATTCTTTAAGTTGCTCTAAATCTAAATCACTTGAGTTATTTTCAATAAATTTTTCGTATTTATAAATTTTTTCTAACTTGTCAAAATGACTAGAATAAATGATAAACTTTTTTTTTGATACATACAAAAACGTTTCAAAAAATAAATTATTGCTCATTTACAACTACTTGATTGTTTTGTCTTAAATCAATCATTTTAATATTTTTAAAATCATTTTTTTTCATCAACTCTATATATAAATTTAAAGAATCTTTAATTTTTGATTTTGGTAATTTAATTAGAATACCTGATTGAGTTTCAATATCCCATCTGCCTGAAATAAAAAAAAATAAATTTTTTATTTCACTAAATTTAAAATTTGATTCATTAATACTTTTTTTCAATTTGAAAAATTCATCAATTCTTAAGTTGCCATATATAAATGGTAAATTTTGTAGTCTTCCATTCACCTCTATTAATCTTTTGTTAGACCCAATATAAAAATTCTTATTATTTTTTTTAACATGTGCGATAAATCGAGTTTTTTGAAGATGAATATCTAATGTAGATGGATATCTTTTATATATTAAAAAATTTTCAATATAATTGTATGCATTAATCATTTCATTTAATCTAGAATTATTTAAAGTAAATAAATCGTATTTTTTTAGTACCTCTAAATTATTTGAAATCTCTAAATTCTCTTTTTCGCTTAAACCTGATACAATTATTTCACTAATTTTTGGAATTTCAAAATTTTTTAAGTTTTTATTATTCAATGTAGCTATTACAAAAAACAAAAAAACATATATGAAAATTTTTTTACTTTTTCGTAAAAGCATTTTTTAAAATAAGTTCAATAAGTTTGATAAAAGAAATATTATGAAAAGCAGCTATTTCTGGTACCAAAGAAAGACTAGTCATTCCTGGCTGGGTATTTATTTCTAAAAGATAGAATTTATTCTTATAGAATTTAAAATCCGATCTAGTAACTCCACTACAACCAATTAATTTATGAGCCTTAAGACTTAAATTCATTAATTTATTATAATTTTTTTTTGATAAATTTACTGGAATAATATGTTTTGTTTTTGCTTTTAAATCATACTTTGCTTCATAATCATAAAATTTTCTTCTAGGTTTTAGCTCGATTGCACCAAGCTTTTTTTTACCAATAATTGCAGCTTGAATTTCACGTCCTGGTATAAATTCTTCAATTATTATTTTTTTGTAATCTTTTAATATTTTAATCTTTTTTAAAATATCAGTTTTTGAGCATATAAATACATTTACACTCGAACCTTCATTTATAGGTTTAATTACAACAGGAAATGTTAATTTTGTTTCTATTTGTTTTATTAAATTAGAATTTGATCTATCAAAAGAGTATAAGATATATTTTGGTGTCAAAATATTGTTTTTATTAAAAATTTTTTTTGAGAGAGCTTTATCCATAGCAATTGCAGAAGCAATTACTCCAGAGTGAGTATAGGGTATACCTGTGGTTTCCAATATAGTTTGAATATATCCATCTTCACCGAATTGACCGTGTAACGCATTAAAAATGATTCCTGGCTTAAATGACCTTATGGTTTTAAATAATCCAAAATTTGGTTCAGAAATTTTTACCTCATAATTATTTTTTACTAGTTCCCTTGCAACTTGCCTGCCTGTATCAAGGCTTATGGCTCGTTCTTTTGAAATCCCTCCTGAAATTACTAATATTTTTTTTTTCAAATTATTCTAAAATCTTAATTTCTTTTTCTAAACTAACACCTGTTTTATCTAAAACATTTTTGGTTACAAAATTAATGAGATTAATCATATCATTAAAAGAGGCATTACCTTTATTAACAAAAAAATTACAATGTTTTTTTGAAATACATGCATCTCCAAAACTTTTATCTAAAGGAACTGACTCTTTTATTAATTCCCAAACTTTTTTTTTGGTTTGTTGTATTGGATTTTTAAAAGTACTTCCACTCGTTTTGATCTTGGTAGGTTGATTTTTTTCTTTTTCATTTTTATATCTACTTATTTGGCTATTTATTTTTTTATAATCACTTTTAATACCCTTAAATGAAGCACTTAAAAAAATTAGGTTATCTGGTAAATTATTATTTCTATAACCAAAATCTATATCTTTAGAAGAAATGGTTATTACTTTGCCATTTTTATCAATTGCTTGAATTGATAACAAAATATCTCTAAATTCATTTCCAAAACAACCTGCGTTCATCTTAATTCCACCACCAACGGTGCCGGGAATACAAGATAGAAATTCAAATCCACTTAAATTATTTTTCATTGCAAATTCAGATAAAGTTTTATCTAAAACTCCACTACCAGCTATAACTATTTCATCATTCAATAAAGAAATATTATTAAAATCCCTACTTAGCTTAATGACTACACCATTAAACAAATTGTCTGTAATTAAAGTATTTGATCCAGCACCTAAAATAAATATTTTTTCTTTGTCTTCTAGCTTTTTCAGAAATTCTATTAATTCTATTAAGTTATTAGCTTTATAAAAAACTTTAGCTTTTCCTCCTATGTTGAACCAATTTTTTTTCTTGAGATCATGTTCAAATCTAACATTATCCCCAAATTCATATAATAAATTTTTTAGTTGATTTATTTGCATTACATAAGATCTGGAAGTTCTCTCATCCAATTTGAAATCGTGCCAGCACCCATCCCAATTACTATTTTATTGCCATACATATTTTTTTTTAAAAAAAGAGCCAATTGATTTTTATCGTTTACCAAAAAAAGTTTGACTTTAGAATTTTTTATAATTTCTTTCGCAAAATTTAAATAACTAAATCCTAATTTTATTTTTTCTCCAGCAGTATAAATTGGACATAAAATAACAGTATTAGCTTTTTTAAAAGCAAAAGAAAATTCTTTTCTTAAATCTTTTAATCTTGAAATTCTATGAGGTTGAAAAATACATACTTTTTCGTATTTTTTATAAACTTTTTCTACGCCATTTAAAACAGATTTAATTTCCGTTGGATGATGTGCATAATCATCGTAAAAATCTATATTATTATATGAGAAAATCTTATTGAATCTTCTTTGCACACCTTTAAAATTTAACAAGCCTTTTTTGATTTGTGAAATAGGTATACCTACAGTCAAAGCTACAGCCGCAGCACCGACAGAATTTCTAATATTGTGAATACCGAGTAATGGGATTCTAATTTTTTTAAAAACTACTTTTTTTTTATTCGGTAAATTTACTTCTAAATCAAACTCAGAAAATTTAATAGCTTGTTGGATATTTTTAATTAAAAAATTTGATTTAGAATTTATACCATAAGTATAAAAATTTTTACTTTTTAATATTCTAATAAGTCTATTGTTAATTTTATCATCTATGCATATGAATGCCTTTCCAAAAGAAGGAACCTTTTCAATAAATTGAATAAAATATTTTTTTAAATCCTCCATGGAATTATAAAAATCCATGTGTTCTCTATCAACATTTGTTATTATTGAATATGTGGGTGGAATATGCACAAAACTTCCATCAGACTCATCGGCCTCTAATATAGACCAATCACTTTTTCCCAACTTAGCAGTGCTTTTAATAGAATTTATAACACCTCCATTAATAATAGTTGGGTCTAATTTAGTTTTTTGAAAAATTGAGGCAACCAATGACGTTGTAGTGGTTTTGCCATGAGAACCCGCTATAACAACATTTTTGGTTAAAGAAACTATGTGAGCCAACATTTGTCCTCTTGTAATAATTGGCAAATTTTTTCTTCTTGCTTCGATTATTTCTGAATTATTTTTTTTAATTGCTGAAGAAATTACAATTATAGTAGCATTTTTTAAGTTTTGTTTTTTGTGACCTGTAAAAACTTTAATTTTCTCTTTTTTTAATCTTTCAATATTCTTGTTAAAAGATAAATCACTCCCTTGGACTTTAAATCCTTTTCCTTTCATAATCAAAGATAGACCACACATTCCAATTCCTCCTATACCTATAAAATGAATGACTTCAGTTTTAGCTAATTCAATTTTCATTTAAACCTTCTAATATTTTTTTATTAACATTTATCCAACTATTTTCATAATTCAATTTTTTTAAATTATCTTTTTTTTTTAAAAAATCATTTTTTTCTTTAAGAATATTGTCTAAAGTTTTCTCTATTCGCTCTTTAAAATTTTTTTGCTCCAGTATCCAGCAACAATCATTTTTTTTATAAAAATTCGCATTTTCAAGTTGATGATTATCCTTAGATTTTGGAAGAGGAACAGCAATAAACGGAATGTTCAAAACGGACAACTCAGCTAAAGTTGAGGCACCGGCTCTTGTAATACAAAGATCTACTCCTCTAATAATATTAATAAAATTTTTTTCATAACTGAAAATTTTATTTTCAATATTATTTTTTAAATAAAAATTTCTTAAATTAGAAATATTTTTTTCACTTGTTTGATGAACTATTTTTATCGAATATTTTTTTAAAATATCAACTATTGAGTCACTGAGATTTTTGTCAAAAAAACTTGCTCCTTGACTGCCACCTATAATTAAAAGATTAAATTTTTTTTTATCACTTAAATTTTTCTGATGATTATAAATATCTTCTCTTACTAATGGATTTATTTTAATTATCTTATCTTTAAAATAAGCTGGAAAATTCTTTATTTCGTATGAATAACAAAAAATTTTTTTACAAGATTTTAGAAAATACCTATTTGATCTTCCCAAAACTTGATTTGGTTCAATTAGATAAATATCTATTTTTAATATTTTTGCAGCTAAAATTACTGGCAATGACATATACCCACCCGTTGAAAAAATTTTTTCAATTTTTTTTCTTTTTACTAAAAGAAGCGATTTAAAAATTAGAAATAAGATTAAAATTAAATTAATTGGTAAAATGAAAAAATTATTTAATTGTGGTGTATTTATTAATTCAGTAGAAGCGATATTCTGATCAATGTATCGTAAACCTCTTTTATCAGTTGATAAAATTACATTTACTTCTTTAGATAGATGCTGATATAGAATAATTGCAGGAATTACATGCCCACCTGAACCACCAGTAGAAATTAAAATATTCTTTTTCATTTAATTTATTTTTCTTTTTGTTAAGTTTAAAATTATACCTGAAATAATTGAGACACTAATAATTGATGAACCACCGTAGCTTATAAAAGGTAGTGTCATTCCTGTTGTTGGAAATAATCTTATATTAACACCAATATGTATCATCGCCTGCATCAAAATTAAACTTATACATCCAACCAAAATAAGTTTTATTTTTTCATCATTTTCAAAATAAACTTTTTTAAAAACTGAATAGATAAAAATTAAAAACAATAATAAAATTAAAATTATGGCAACAACACCAAATTCTTCTGAAATTACTGAAATAATGTAATCTGTATGAGCTTCTGGAACTCTATTCTTTAATGTTCCCTCACCTATTCCTTTCCCAAAAAAACCACCACTAATTATTGACTCAAGTGCTTTATCTGATTGAAAATTATGGGTTCCATTCTGAGTATCAAAAAAAGAGAACAATCTTTCTTTAATATATATAAACTTTTGAACAAAGAGAATCAAATATAAAAAAATAGAAATTAATAAAAAAAATAATATTCCTAAAAAGATTATATTTATACCTGAGGTGAAAATTAGAATTGACCAACTAAAAAAAACTAAAAGAGTTTGACCTATATCTGGTTGAGCAGCTAATAGTAGTGCTATAGTCAAAGTAACAAAAAACGAAATAGAATACTTTAAGAAAATATTTGTATGTTTTTGATTGCAAAGAATTAAACTAATTAAAATGATAAGAAAAGGTTTAACTAATTCTATTGGTTGAAATCTCGGCAATAAATATAAGTCAATCCATCTTTTAGAACCTTTTACCTCTACTCCTATAAATGGAACTAAAATTAAAAAAAAAATAGAAAATAGAAATATAAAGATAGAAAATTTTAATAACATCCTTTGATTTAATGACGAAAGAATAACAATTATTACAGTCGCGAGAAAAATGAATACTAAATGTTTAAAAAAAAATGAATAATCATTAGTGTCTAATTTATCCGAGACAATTAAAGAAGTAGATACTAGTGAGAAAAATAGTCCTGTCAAAAATAATAAAATAATTAAAAAAAATAAAAATTTATCAATATTTTTCCACCACTCATAATAAAAATTATACAAAGATTTTTTATATTTCATTATGATATTTTTTAATTAATCTACTAAAATAGAAGCCTCTCTCTTCAAAATTCTTAAAACTATCGAACGAAGCTGCACAAGGGCTAAATAATATTATTTTCTCTCTGTTTTTATCATCCTTAATTAGTTTAATTATTCTATTTAAAGCTTTTTCTAAATTTGGAAAGTTTTCAAATTTAATTTTTCCATTAAGTTCTTTGTTAAAAAAACCTCTATTTTTACCAAAAATGAAAGCTTTAATTTTTTTATAGTGCTTTTTCGACAAATTAAGTTTATCGTTTTTTTTAAAGATACCTCCCAACAACCAATAGATATTGGAATTTGCTTTTAACAATCCAATAGATGATTGAAAACTTGTAGATTTAGAGTCATTTATGATTGTTAAATTTTTTTTCTTTAATATTACTTGTTGACGATATTTCAGTCCTTTAAAATTTTCGATTGCGTTATCTATCAAGGGTTTTTTTAAATTAAGTTTTTTTGAGATTGCTAAAACAAATGATAAATTTTCTTTATTTGCTTCAGTAAAGAAATGATTGTTACCTAATTGTTTAACATATGAGTCTAAATTTTTATAATCTACTTTTATTATAGTGCTTTTAAACTTATTTTTTTTAAGCATTTTCATTATCAGAGAGTCATCCTTTTTTACAAAAGCTATATTGCCTTTATGCTGATTGTTTATCAGCTTGAATTTTGCCTTCACATATTTGTTTATTGTCTTATGTCTCTCAATATGATCAGGTGATATATTTAGTATGACTGCAAATTTAGATCTAAAAATCTTACTATATTCTAATTGATAAGATGATGCTTCAATTACAAAAATTGTTTTTTCATTTACATTTTTAAGATTTAAAATTGGTTTTCCAATATTTCCAACTAATTTAACATTTAAATTATGATTTAATAAAACATCATATAAAAGTTTACACGTAGTGGATTTTCCATTTGTTCCGGTTATCGTGAAACAGTCATTTTTATAAAACGCATAAAAAATATCTAAATCTGTATAAATTTTAGAATAATTTTTTTTTAAAAAATTTGATAATTTACAATTATGAATATCAATTCCAGGACTGATAACGATTATATCAAATTTGATTTGATATAATTCTTTCAAACTAATTAGTTTTTGTTTTATATTTAAATTTATTTTAATATCATCATCAAATAAATAAACTTTTGCTTTTTTTCTTAAAAACTTGTAAGATGAAATACCAGTTTTTCCAAGACCATAAACTAATATTTTTTTTCTTAAAAAAATATTTTCCGATTTATTCATTATCTTAATTTTAGAGTGGCTAAACCAATCATTGCTAAAATGATGGAAATTATCCAAAATCTAATCACAACAGTTGACTCTGGCCATCCTTTTTTCTCAAAATGATGATGAATTGGTGCCATTCTAAAAATTCTTTTTCCTGTGATCTTATAAGAAATCACCTGAACCATGACAGAAACTGCCTCTAAAACAAAAAGTCCTCCTGTAATTGCTAACACTATTTCGTGCTTTGTTATAATACCTACGGCGCCAAGAGACCCCCCTAATGATAAAGACCCTGTATCTCCCATAAAAATTTTTGCAGGTGGAGCATTAAACCATAAAAAGCCTAAACATGAACCTATAATAGCCCCACAAAAAATTGAAATTTCACCAGTTCCTTCAATATAAGGTATTTGAAGATAATTTGAAAAAACTACATTACCAGTAACATAACTTATAAATGCAAAACAAGCGGCAACTAAAATTACTGGAACTGTAGCTAAACCATCCAAACCATCGGTAAGATTAACTGCATTAGAAGAGCCAATAATTACAAATACTGAGAAAGGAATAAAAAACCAGCCAAGATTTATAATTAAATTTTTAAAAAATGGAAAATATAAATTTGTAATTTCTTGATAATCTATAAAGTAAACAAAAAAACTCACTCCAATAATTGCTATAATAATTTGTGAAGTTATTTTAAATTTTAATGAAATTCCTGAGGAATTACTGTATTTAATTTTCTTATAATCATCTAACGCACCAAGTAATCCAAAGGATATAACTATATATAAACAAAATAAAATATTGATATTATACAGATCTCCCCAACAAAATACTGATATCAATAATCCAAATAAAATAATTACTCCACCCATAGTTGGGGTACCAATTTTTTTAATGATATGATCTTCTGGCCCATCATCACGTATTGGGTTTAAAATTTTTTGATTTGAAAAAAATTTAATGAAAGGACCACCAACAATTAATACAATTACTAAAGATGTAAAAAAAGACAATCCAGTTCTAAATGTAAGATATTTGAAAACATTTAAAAAACCATAAATATCAACAAAATTAAGTAAAAATTTATATAGCATTAGTCTGATCCTTTTATCTCTTTTATAATTCTATTTAAACCTGTCGCATTTGAGGCTTTTATCATTAAATAATCATTATTATTTAAGTCATTCTTGATTAATTCAACTATTTGAGATCTATTATTCAAAATTTTTCCTTTTTTAGATTTTAAAATTTTATTAAATATATTAGAAATTTTTTTTCCTTTGACATATACTTTATCGATTTTAGTTTTATTTATAACTGGCACAATAGATTTGTGAAGTTTTTTTGAATATTTTCCAAGCTCCAACATATCTCCAAGTAAAAGATATTTTTTCTTTTTTTTTGAGTCAATTTTATCATAATTGATTAATGCTGATTCTAGTGATAAAGGATTTGAATTATAACTTTCATCTATCAGATTGATTTTTTTATTTTTAATTTTGATTGTTGATAAATCACCCCTACCATCAGGTATCTTAAAATTTAAAAAAATATTTTTATTCAAATTAGAAATATCATAATAAATACTTATTACCGATAAAGCACTTAAAATATTATAAATATAGTTTTGAAATTCATTTGATATTGAAAAAATTTTTTTTATGTTATCTTTTTTAATTACGATTTCGTAATACTTTCCTTTTTTATTTATTTTAACAAATTTAATATTTGATTTTTTATTTTTGATTCCAAATGAAATAATGTTAAGTTTTCTATTTAAAGCCTTTTTCTTGTGTAACTTGAAAAAATTGTCATCGGCATTTAAGACTATAAAACCTTTTGGTTTTGTATTTTCAATAATTTCTGATTTTGCCAATGCAATATCTCTAATACTTTTGAAATTTTTTATATGAGCGTAATTAATATTAGTAATTACACTAACATCTGGTTGAATAATTTTAGTTAAATAATCTATTTCACCTTTTTTATCCATACCTACTTCCAAAATACCAAAATTATCGTTTTGACTTAAATTTAAAAGACTTAGTGGAACACCATATTTGTTGTTAAAAGATTTGGGGGAAATGGACACTTTTGAAATTTGTTTCAAGGTATTTCCCAGAAGTTCTTTAAGAGTGGTCTTTCCACAACTTCCTGTAACAGCTATAATATTTGTATTGATATTTTTTCTAAAAACTTTTGAAACTTCAGTTAAAAATCCTAATGTATCTTTAACAAGTATTTGATTTTGATCACTAAATTTTTTTTGAATTTTATTTACTATTGCAATTGAAGCTTTTTTTCTAAATGCCTCTGATACATATTTATTACCATTATCCTTTTTACCTTTTATTGCAAAGAAAATATCATTTGCTCGCACTTCTCTAGAGTCAATCCTGGCCTTATAAAAAGTTCTAATTAAAGATAATTTTTTATTTTTGGAAACTTCATTTAGAATATTTAGTTTTAAATCATTTGATAAGTAAGAATTTTTTATTTTAATTGCATTTAAAATTATCTTCTTATCTGAAAAAAAAATCTTATTATTGCCTACAATTTGAGTTTTCTCGTGTCCTTTACCCGCAACCAGCAAAATTTCACCAGTGTTTAAGTTCTTAATTGCATCAAATATCGCTTTTGCTCTATTTGGAATTTCGTTAAATTTTTTTCTTGTTATTCCTCTTTTAATTTCTTTTCTTATACTTTCGGGTTTTTCAAATCTTGGGTTATCATCAGTTAAATATATTTTATCAGAATAATAATTTGCAATCTTACCCATTGTAGCTCTTTTGTCCTTATCTCTATCTCCACCGCAGCCAAAAACTAGAGAAATTTTTTGATGTGGAAATTGTTCCTTTAAGTTTAAAAGACAAGTTTTTAAAGCTTCTGGTGTATGCGCGTAATCAAGAATTACTTTTGATTGATTTTTAATTGTCCCAATTTTTTCGAATCTACCATCTACAGGTTTTATTTTTGAAATAACGTTTAAAATATTTTTAAACTCAATATTGCTTTTATTTGCTGCAATAACTGCCATTAATATATTTTTAATTTGAATTTTTCCTATTAAATTAAGATTTATAGTTTTAATTAAATTATTATATTTCAGCTTAATTATCTGGGTTTCACCCTTAAAAGTATGTGATAAAATTTTTAAATTGTCATTATTAGTATTTATCGCATTAAGTTTTAAATTTTTATCTTTAGCTATTTTTTTTATTTTTTTAAACTCAGGAATACTTTTATCTGTTATCACATTTCCTTTTTTATCAATCAAATTTTCAAAAAGATAAAGTTTGGCTTTTAAATATGCTTTAAAATTTTTATGATAATCTAAATGATCGTGAGATAAATTAGTAAATATCCCTGATTTAAATTTTAAACCATCAAGTCTATTTTGTTTAAGACCATGACTTGATGCCTCTATTATAACATTTTCAATTTTTTTTTTTTTTAGTTTTTTTAAAATTTGTCCTAATTGCATTGGATCAATAGTAGTATTTTGTAATTTCAAGTTATAATTTTTAGATTTTACTCCTAAAGTTCCAACAGAGGCTACTTTCTTTTTATTTAAATTTAATATTTGAAAATAGAAGTCTGCAATAGATGATTTGCCATTAGTACCAGTAACAGCAATTAAATTTTTTGGTCTTTTGTTAAAAATTTTAAATGAAATCTCCGCTAAAAAGCGTCTTATATTTTGCGTTTGAATAAACAAAACTCCATTTTGGAATTCTTTAAATTTTTTTTCAGAAACTATAATTTTAGCCCCTTTTTTTACAGCAACAGAAATAAAATCATTACCATCAATATAGTTTCCTTTTATTGCAAAAAAAATTTCATTCCTTTTTATTTTTGAACTATCAAAAGAAATTCCTGAAAAAAAAAAATTTGAATATCTCTTTTTAATGTTTGGAATATAGTCTTTGAGCAACATGGATTAATTAACTTCACTATATTTTGTGGCTAAAATAGGCCCAATTTTCTCTACAATATGTCCAGTTGCTTCAACACTATTCCAACCAGCAGTATTTCGTGGACTTCCTTTTAACTCAAAACCTGAGCCATCTCTATATTTATAAATATAATTAGAGTTAATTTTTGGCTCATCTAACATTACTGCTAAAATAAATTTTGGTTTTGTTGTTGGAAAAATAGATACAAATGTATTAACCTTTTTATTTGAGTAGCTTCCTGCAATACTTTTGTTTGCAGTTCCTGTTTTACCACCAATGGCATAACCATTAATATTAGCAAGATTGGCAGTTCCCTCCTTAGTGGATACAATCTTTCTTAAAATAGGAATAATTTTTTTTGAAACATTTTTATCTAAAATTTGATCTCTTTTAATTTTTTTATATTTTTTCACTATTGTGGGATCAATATAATATCCACCATTAACTATTATTGAATAAGCTTTAGCTACTTGAAGTAACGTAGTTGTGATACCATGGCCAAAAGATGCTGTAGCAAGAGGACATTTACCCCAATTAAAATTTATTGGTTTACCCACTTCTTCAATGTCAAAATTAATTTTGTTTATTAAACCAAGTTTTGTTAAGAATGATTTAAATTTTTCTACCCCTAATTTTTGACCTATTCTAACTGATCCAATATTGCCAGACCGAATTAAGATTTGTTCAGCTGTTAAATTTGTCGGTATTTTTTCATCATATTCTCTTATTTGAAATCCAGCACAAGTTATTGATTTTGGTAAATCAAAAAATTTTGTTTGAGGCTCTATAATTTGCTGATCAAAAGCAGCTGCTAAAGTAAAAGTCTTAAAAACTGATCCAAACTCATAAACGCCCTTAGTGACTCTATTTATAAAATTGACATCAGAAATTTTTTTTCTTTTATTGGGGTCGAAATCAGGTAATGAAATAAGAGATAAAATTTCTCCATTATTAACATTCATTAAAACTGCTGCACTGCCTTTTGTTTCAAAGATTTTGTTAAATTTCATTAATTCATTTCTTATTAAAAATTGGATATCTTTATCAACAGTTAATTTAATAGGATTTAAAGTATCTTTCAAAAGATCATTTAATGACTTTTCTAGACCTGATATACCATTATTGTTATTATCAATTTGACCAATTAAATGACTGAATAGATTTTTGTCAGGGTATATTCTAATCAGCTTCTCCTCTGGCTGAATAGATTTATCACCCAATCTCATTATTTTCTCATAATTTTCGTTAGATATTTTTTTTTCAAAATAAAAAAAATTCTTATTTTCCATTTTATATTTTATTTCTCTATAATCTTTATTTGGAAAAATATATTTCAAATTAATCAATAATTTTTTTTTATCTATAATTTTGGCTGTGCTTATTCCGATATCAATTGAGCTTACTGTCTTACTTAAATAATTTCCATTCCTATCAAGAATATCAGCTCTATTAAGATTATTAGATGATGAAATTAAATGATTATTTGATTTAAAATTTTTACTCCTTGATCCAAGATGAATTAGATGAATAGAATAAATGATAAAAATCAAGGAAAAGATAAAAAATATGAAAGAAATCCTATTAAACGTTATGTCTAAATTTGATTTATTTTTTTTGAATTGAAATTCATTATAATTTTCCTCTAAAATAATTTTCAAATTCTTATTTTTCATCAGTAAAATTGTATTTGGTTATTTCTATTCTATTTAAATTTTTTGTAATTGTTCTTAAATCTTCGATATTTCTCTCAATTAATTCATTATCAAAATACAATTTTTGTAATCCTAATAGCCTTTCAGCGGAACTAAGATAATTATATTCTAATTTTATATCTTCAAAATCTTTTTTATAACTTCTTATATTTTCTTTAATTACAAAAATATTATCGTCTATCCTTTTTGTTGAATTTTTGATTATTGCTGTAGAAAATATTAAAATTAGTATAAAAAAAATTACAAAAAATTTTTTCATAATTTGTTTCCAAAATTTTCTATTTCTATTAAATAATTGAATTTTTTAAGAACATCAGTATCAAAATTATAAAAATTTTTGCTCTTAATCACATACCTTAGTTTTGCTGATCTCGACGATAAATTATCAATTAATTCTTTTTGAGATGGTAAAATAGGTTTTTTTTGAGTCATTTGAAGCAAAATCTCCTGATCATTTATTTTGGGTAAGTATCGAGAAACACTTTTATTTTCAGATAAACTTTTAAAAAAATATTTTACTATTCTGTCCTCTAATGAATGAAAGGTTACAACAGCTAATATTCCATCTTTTTTAAAACTTTTGTAGCCGCTATTAATCCATTGATTAACTCACTAATTTCATTATTTACAAAAATTCTTAAGGCCTGAAAGACTTTTGTTGCGCTGTGTATTTTATGATTCTTTTTCTTTTTTGATTTTTTGATTATTTCTACTAAAGTTTTGGTATCTATAATTTTTTTCATTCTTTCTTTTCCTATATTATAGGCGATTTTTTTTGCCTCCTTTTCTTCTCCAAAAAATTTAAAAATCTTTTCTAAGTCATCTATTTGCAATCTATTTATTACATCTGTGGCAGAAAATTTATTTAAACCCATTTTCATATTTAACTTTCCTGGAAAATTAAATGATAAACCTTTTTTTGGATCTTTGATTTGTATAAAAGAATAGCCTAAATCAAAAATTATACCTTTAATATTTTCATTTTTAAGTTTTAAATCCTCTAATTGACTAAATTTTTTATTTTTAAATTTAAATCTATTTTTAAATTTTATGAAAATTTTTTCAGCTATTTTTTGGCTTTCTATATCTCTGTCTAAAGCAATTACATTTGTATTTTTATAGCTTAATATTTTTTTTGTGTAACCACCTTGTCCAAAAGTACAGTCAATAAATGTGCCACCATGATGAGGGGAAATAATGCTAATTAATTCATTTAGCAGCACCGGATAATGTTTTGGAGTATCCGATACCATGGTGGCTTCCATTTATTTTTACGAAGACCTTCAATTCTTTTGTCTTCTTAAAAATGCTGGTATTTCAAGTTCGTCTTCCTCGATATCATTTTCCGCGGAACTAAGTAAATCATCTGAAATCGAAGCACTATTTTCAGAACTAAATAAATCTGGTTCCTTAGTATCTACTCCAAATTCTCTTAGATCACCTGAATTTTCATTTTTACTTTCTTGCGAAGAAATTGCCTCTTGTGAAAACGATGTTTCATTTTCTACAGAAGTACTCTCAACAACATTTTCAATAGCCTGATTTTTCAATAATTCCTCGTGGTATTCTTTATTTACTTGATCAACTGACTCATCATTAATTTCTTCTGAAACAACTTCATTCTCAAGTTTCAATGCATTCGCCCCATGAGAAACTGGATTAGAACTAGAGTTGGAAAAACTAACTGAGGCAGTCCCACTACTCGTGGAAAAATCTGAATATCCAGGGTTACGATTTTGTATTCGATGAACCATATTTATTACTGATTTTGACTCAGGTTGTTGCCCATCTAATGATGTAGCAACTATTGATACTCGAATTTTTCCATCCAAAGATGGGTCAATAATAGATCCATTAATAATCTCTGCCTCTGAATCTACTTCAGATCTTATTTTGTTAACAATCTCATCAACCTCAAAAAGTTTTAAATCTTCCCCTCCAGTGATATTTATCAATAACCCCTTTGCACCTTTGAGAGAATAGTCATCAATCAATGGATTATTTAATGCTAGCTCAGTTGCTTTTTCAGCTCTCCCTTCGCCCTCAGCTTCGCCAGTTCCCATCATTGCCTTACCCATTGAACTCATAACTGTTTCTACATCTGCAAAATCTAAATTAACCAAACCATCTTTTACCATTAAATCTGTCACACTTTGTACCCCGTGCCTCAGAATACTATTAGATAGCTGAAATGACTCTTTATAAGTAGTTTGCTCATTTGCAATTTTAAATAAATTTTGATTAGGAATAACTATAATAGTGTCCACGTGTTTTCTTAATTCATCAAGGCCTTGTTGTGCTCTTCGCATTCTTGAAGGTGCCTCATATAAGAACGGTAAGGTTACAACACCAACTGTTAAAATATTTAATTCTTTGGCAGCTCTTGCAATTACATGCGCAGCTCCAGTACCCGTTCCACCACCCATTCCAGCCGTAATGAAAACCATATTTGAACCCTTGAGGATATCAACTATATCATTTAAAGACTCATCAGCTGCCGCTTGTCCAATTTCATGTTTTGCTCCAGCACCTAAACCTTTCGTTAAATTTAATCCAATTTGAATTCTTGTTTTTGACTTACTTGTTTTTAAATCTTGTGCATCTGTATTAACGGCAACGAATTCAACACCATCTACTCCTGCATCGATCATTTCATTTATTGCATTTCCCCCTGCACCTCCAACCCCTAAAACTAGTATTCTAGGTTTTAACTCTTTTATCTCTGGTACCTTAAAATTAATTGTCATTTTTATCCCCCGTTATTTATTTAATTGACTCTCCCATTTAAGACTTGCACGATTTAAATTTGCTTTTTTTCTTGCATTTACCTTAAATTTTTCAAATATTGTTGGTTCCCATATTTGAAATGTCTTGCCCTGACCAACAAAAATCATGCTATTTTTTATTTTTGCGTGTTTTAATAATTTTGGAGTAAGAGAAATTCTACCCTCACTATCAAATTGTAAGTTTATACTTTCAGATAATATTGATGTTGCAAAAAAATCTCTCTTTTCCTCAAAAGGGTTTAAAGAGTCAATTGTATTAGAAATTTTTTCTATTCTTTCTTGCGGCCATACCTCAATCGATTGAGTGTTAAATGATGGGTAACAAATTACACCATTGTATCCAATATTAGATAAATAAGATCTAAAACTTGCAGGCACTGACACCCTTCCTTTTTTGTCTAATTTGTTTTCGTAGGTTGATAAAAACATAA